>Ga0187893_10001156_pt1 | contig 65550 bp, 103 predicted proteins | sample MA1701074metaG_FD_139574 | JGI IMG/M metagenome (GOLD analysis project Ga0187893, IMG submission 139574) | White microbial mat communities from a basaltic lava cave in the Kipuka Kanohina Cave System on the Island of Hawaii, USA - MA170107-4 metaG ... | reverse complement strand
TGAAGCAGGAGTTCTCAGAGGCATACTTCATCAAGACGTGCGCGGAAATTGTTCAGCATCACCAACGACCTCTTTCGTAGTCAGAAAATTTCCACTGCCGACCGGTCACGTGGTCGTTCACGATGTCGTCGCGGACACGGATCGTGCGTCGCTTGTCGCCTCGCATACCGCTTCCGACTTGTTGCTTGCGGTCGTACGCCCGCTTGCCGTCGAGCGCGAGCTGCGTGACTTCCCAGATGCGCGCACGCAGAACAGCCAGAGCTGTCTCCTTGTTCGCGTTCTGCGAGCGTTCACTTTCGCAGCGCACGACGACGCCGGTCGGCCTGTGCGTAAGCACGACGGCGCTGTCGGTGACGTTGCGGTGCTGACCGCCCGCGCCCGAGCCGCGACAGAACTTGTAGTCGAGGTCGTGGTCGTGGAGCGTGATCTGCGCGGCCGTCGGCTCGGGCAGCACAGCGACGGTCACCGTCGACGTTTGGACACGACCGCGCTTCTCGGTAGGCGGAATCCGCTGCCACCGATGGCCGCCCGCCTCGTCCTTGAACGTCTCGATGGCGTGCTTGCCGGTCACGCGCAGGACCGTGATGCTCTCGCGTTCCTCTACGACTTCGACGTCAAAGTGACCTCCGGCCCGCGAGCCGGATGTAGATCTTCGTCTGCTCCGAGACCAGGAGCTTGGCGTCTGCGCCGCCTTCTGCGGCGCGGATCTCGATGATGATCGCGTTGCGCATTCCGGCACGGTAGCACATTCAAGCGATCGGCCGTTTTCTTTAAGGTCCGACCGGCAGCTTCAAATTTCTGATCAAGTCGCGAGCCTCGTGGGGATCGAACCCACGACATCCGTGTCCATCAGCACGGCGTTCTGCCACTGAACTAGAGGCCCATGCGTGCCGGGGGATGGCCTCGAACCACCGTCCCTCGACGTTCATCACGTCGATGCTCTACCACTGAGCTACCCCGGCATGGCGGGTCCGCAGCGCCGTTTGCGTCGACAAGCGACGGTTCACGTTTTTCCGCCACGGACCCATGAACTAGCGAACGAGCGGCAGCGCGCTCACCACCTTCCTGATCGCAGTGCGATCGCTGATGGGCATGACGCCGATGGCGGTCGCCTGTCCGGCGAACGGGCCGGCGTTCTCGTGGATGGGCACGTGCAGAACGCCCGCAGCGGCGAGCCGCTTCGCGACGGCATTCAGCTCGGCCTCGTTGGGGACGCCGAGAACGACGGCGATCGAGCCCAACGGGGCTGGACCGCTCTCGCCTGCAGCGTGGCACACGTGGGCTGCAAGGACGCCCTTCGGCAAGTCCTCGCGCACGATCACGTAGTGCGTCTTCGGTGGGCCGCTCGACGAGCTGCAACTCGGAGCGACGTGGAATTCGTGGGCGTCGGTGCTGGGCTGTCCCAGCGAGCTTGCGCGTTCACGGTCGATGCATCGTGAGCTTCATCCTGCGTCGTGCCGTACGCGCTGTCAAGCGGCGACCTGCAGCCACTTGTTCGACTGCCAGAAGTCTTCGGTGGAGCCCTTGTTTGCCCATGCAGGGCACAGCGACGGTCGTGTGATGATCTCAGGGCGGTACAACGGGATGTTGCCCGGTCCGAACTTGTAGCCGTTCGAGTCAGCGCTGCGGATCACGAGCAGCTCGGTGCGCTTGCCGGTGAACGTTCGCCCGAGCTTGGCGAGCACGTTGCGCACGGCGATGTCCTGGATGTGCGTCGAGAACGCTTCCTGGATCGTGTAGTCGAGGCCGCTGTGCACGTTCGTCGGCGCGTTGTCGATGCACTCGGTGAACTCGCAGATGAAGTCGACGTCGTCGGGCCGATTCTTCAGATACTGGTAGTAGCTCTCCTCGTAGACAGCCTTGCACGCCTGCACGAAGCTGAGCGTGACAGATGGGTTGTCACCGAACGCCGACACGATCCACGCGAGGCGCCAGTTGCCTGCGCCGTACTGCGCATCGAACTGCGCGACGCGGAGATCACGTCGGCGCCCGAAGTAGCCGGGACGTTCGACGTTGCGCCACCGACGTTCGACGTTTTCGACGACGTTCGACGCCATGCCCTTCGCGAAGTCGATGTGATCTTCCATGTGAATCCCGTAGGGGCCGTCTCTCCGACCTGTCACGACTGTTTCTGGCGCCGACCAATTGGCTTGTTCCGTACGGGTGCGACCCGTATCAACTATCCAGAGGCTCTGCCGTTATCCTTGGTCGCCTACGGTGGTAGCGCCGGAGCGTTGTACTTGTCAAGAGCGAGTTGCGCCCGGGATCAGTTCTTGGCGCGGGGCGCGTCGGTGATGATCTCGTGCCCGAGCTTGAAGTGGCCGGCCTGCATCGCTGCGACGGCTGCATCGCGCCGATTTACGTCGACGTCCGCGTCCGAGAACGCGTCGACGGCACACTCCATGAGATCGTTCATCGTGAGACCGATGTCGAGTGCGGCGCTCTCGATCGTGCGCACGATCGACTTCGCACGCTCATTCGCGTGGCTTGCTGCACGATCGTCGGCCGTGTCACGGAACTTCACGCCCGCGGCGAGCCCCGGCTGCGGATCATGGCCGGCCCAGCAACCGATGACTTCGCAGATCGCGTTCGCAGCGAGCCTTGAGAGGTGTGCACGCGACGCCGCTACGGTGCCCATGCGCGCGGGACGGTGACCGCCCGGCGGTGTCGTGATGAGCTTGTTGAGCAAGCCGCCTGTGTTCGCTGCAAGCATCTGCTCGGCCGCGTCGAGCACTTCGATGGTGCAGCGATGCGGCTGTGGCGTCAGTCGGATGATCAACGCGCGCAGGTACCGCACGTAGTGCGGGAAGCCCCAGACACCTAGCTCTCGTTCCTTCCGCATGTAGCTCTCCAGATCACGCACGAGATCACCCGTGCGCGGCCACGTTAGCACGCCCATCAGCGTAGCTTCGCGACGAACGCGGGCGCGAGCGTGAGCATGATCCCGAGGATTCCTGCGAACAGCAGCATCTCGCCGATGCGCGTGACCTTCGCATGGGTCGTCGGAATCAGGTACATGCACAACCCGACGATGAACAGCACCGTGAAGATGAATGACATGCGTCGAGTCTAGATCGCGAAGCCCGCCTGGCGCAGCAGGCCCGTAACTATCGCAACCTTGTCGCGGTTGTAGACCGGAAGCTCGGACGCTTCGCCGGTCTTGTGTGCATTGTTCATGATGAACTCGGTCAGGCGTCGCAGTGTCGCCGACAACGACGCGTTGTTCGGTATCAGATCGCGACCGGCCGCCGCTTCCTGCAACGCGAACGCGTGCAGCTCGTTCCAGTTCTCGGGCGCGCGATTGTTGACGCGCGCGAACGCATTGAGCGCGCTCGACGGCATCGCATACGCGCCGTGGTAGAGCTTCGCGAGCTTCCAGAAGTCGCGGCCGTGCCACGCGGTGCCAACCTTCACGAGGTCTTTCTTGGCCTGCGATGCGTACGTCTTGACCATCTTGACGCCGACCCGCAGCGCGAGATCGGTGTCCGTGGTCAGCCGCTGGAACTCGTCTTCGGTCAGGCCCAGCATCTTGACCTCGGCGGGATGGACCTGAAACAGCCCGCGCTCGCCCAGGTGTGTCGTCACCGTCGGCCGGCCGCCGGACTCGGTATCGATCCACGCGAGCAGAATGTCGACGGGCACCCACGTCGCGACGCGCTCCAGCTTCTTGCGCCAGCGTTCTGTTGTACGTCCACCTTTGGGCCAAGTCGGCATGCAGCGATTCTACGCGATCGCTCGCGCGATCGTCATTCCTTGTACGCACCGTCGTACCGTCGAGGCTGTGTCCTCAGCAGGTGCTCCGAGGCCTTGCGAACACCCTCCCACTCGCCGGTCAGCAGCGTGCTCTTGCCGCCGTACGCCGCGTGGATCAGATCGTTCTTGAGCGTCCTACGTAGCGTCTTGTCGGTCGCGACAGCTTCAGCCAAGGCGCGGAGCGCTCCGGGTCCGCTGGCGGTGTCGAGGTCGGCGACCGCGAGACCTTGACGATGTGCGTACGTGATTAGGATAGCGGCGAGCTGGACGTCGACGCGGCCTTCCTCGATCCAGTCATCGGCACGGTTGTAGTTGAGACGGTGCTGCCACCAGTGGACCGCGAAGTTGATCGTGTCCGCGACACGCCACGCGGCCGGATCATCGGGATCCCACGTCACGGCGTCTGCTTCTCGGGCATCTGCAGCACGCGATCGATCACGCGCTGCCAGGTCGTCGACGGTTCTTTCGTCGTGCGGATGCGTGTCGGCGTCGGCAGGAGCATCTTCTTGCCGGGCGCGATCTCGACCTCGGGCACGTAGCTGTCGACGATGATCCAGCCCGGCTTGCGGGTAGCCATCGCACGATCAAAGGCCGGGTCATCTGTTGCTGGCGGTAACGCGCTCGCGATGATCACAAGCGCGTCGGCGCCGCCTTCACGCACGACGTCGATCGGTTCGAGCCCTTGCCGGATCAACTGACACACGAGCACGTCGAGCCGGTCACGCGTCGACAAGCCTTTGTGCGTGATGTGCTGCAGCGCGCGGCGCACACGCTTCGCAGCAACAGTCACAGTCTTGTCCGAGTAGCGACGCACCTCTCTCACGCCTTGCGCACCTGGTGCAGTAGATGGTCAGCCTGGCGGTACGCCGCATTGACGACGTGCTTCCACTCGTCGGGGAGCGGCAGGAAACTGACAACCGCTTCGGTTTGCTTCGGCGGGATCGCGGACACGATCGCGTGTAGCGCGTCGACACCCTCGGGACGATCGAGATCGACCGGCGACAGGCCTTGCTTCGCGACTTGGAACGCGAGCTGCGAAATCGCACGACGTAGCGGCTCGGCCGAGAGGTTGCCCCGCTTGTCGATCTGCATCGAGCTGGACTGCAGTCGACCGACCGCAGCCTTCATGAGCTGCGTCGCAACGCGATCTGTTAGGTTCGGCGGCATCAATCGGGCTCGTCCACGTCACGCAGCGCGTACTCGATCATGTGACGAAACTCGGGCGCAAGTTGTTCAAACAGCGTACGGTCAGGCAGCGCATTGATCGCCTCGACGAACAGCTCCGGTCGCTGGTCGGTGCCGTGATGGAGATCCGCACTCGCGACCGCGCGCAGCATGCGCGCTTTGGCTTCGGACAGCTTCACGTCTTGCACTTCCGGCAGCGGCGCCGGACCGCGTTCGTGTAACCGAACAGGTCTTTCTTGCGGTGCACGACATGGCCGCATTCGAGCGTCTCGGTGTGGACACCGTGCTCGTTGACACCTTCGGCGACGACCTTGCGCAGCGGTCCGCGCTTCGCGCCGTTGTGATGCGGACGCGGACCGCCGCCGCGTGCATAGCGATCGCGCAGCGTGCCCATCACTCGTCGACGAGCTGGATGCGCTTGCCGTAGATGCACTCCAGCTTCTCGCTCAGGTACTCGATGTGGTGCGGCTTGAACGGCAGGTGGACGTCGCCGTGCACGTTCGCACGCACCCACGGGATGCCTTGCGCTTCGGCCGTCTCGCAGAGCTTGATGAATTCGTTCATCAGGCCCGTGAACTCGATGAAAGCGTGACAGCCGGCGCGGGCTGCTGCAGCGTAGAAGTTGTTCGACGCCGCGTGCATGCGGCGCAGGATTTCGCGGCGCTCCTCGGGGGTCTCGGTCATGTTGGTTGTTCTCCTGCAATCACGGCGACGTTGGTTTCGGACATGTCCGCGAGCATCGCGCGCAGAAACAGTCCGAGGAACTTGTGCCGGACGTCCTGCGGCGCATCACGGAACGCGACGCGGATGTCGGGCTCGGCGAGCAGGTTCGGTCGGCAGCACGAGAAGTCGGGCGTGCACTCGTCGGCGTCGCGTTCACTGACGACGGTGATCCCGTCTTTGTCGACGAGCTGCAGCTTGAACTGCCGGTGTACCGACTCGCCGGCTACCCAGCGCGCGAGCTGCTCCTCGTTCGTGATCCACTCGCCCTTGGTCGTCACGCGGCACCTTCTTCGGCGAGCTTGAACATCGTGAGCCGCGCGGTCTCGCACTCGGTTTGAGCAGTGAGCCGCTCTGCTTCGAGGCGTTCGACGTCGCGCTTCGCACGTTCGAGAGCAACATCGACCTCGCGACACTTGCGCAGCGCCCGTGCGTGCGCCATGCCGGCAAGTTCCAGCGGCGAGAACTCGGGCGCGTTCCCGTGCACAGGCAACGCGATCTCGGCCTTCGACGGCGCCGGCAGGTCCCCACGCGCGATCGCTCGCTCTTGCGGTGTCAGTTTCCTCGGCCCGGCAAGCTGAATGTCGGTCGCCATCTTCTTGAGCTTGTCGTTCGCGAACGGCGTGTGGAGCACCGGCTTCCACTGACCTTCCGCGAAATTGGTCTGCGCCATGCTCGGGTCGAGCACGGTGATCGCGGTGCCGTTCCGCATGACCACGTAGTAGTTCGAGCCCGTCCGCATGACGATCTCGAATAGCTCGGTCAACTCGCTCGGAGCGCGCGGGTCGCGCACCGTCTGTTTGCTCTCGGGATGCTGCAACTTCTGATCGAGCATGTTGCCGAGGTCATCGTCGTCACGGTGTCGAAACTCTTCGTCGACCCGTTCGCGATACCGTTCGATGGCGTGCACGCTGATGGTGTACTTGCGGCGGTAACCGTTGTTCTGGCCGCGATCATTGCGGGACATGGGACGAGACGTAAAGGTCATCGGCAAACTCCTGGTCATGAAACACGTCGTGGGACGCAAGGTGGATTCGCAGTCGTCCAGTGCTTCGGCCGCTGCTTCGGATCGCAGTACTCATAGCCGCTCGACGTCGAGCGACGTTTCACGCCGCACCGCGTACAGACACCGTGGCAGCCGCGACGGCGCTTGTACGAATGCCGGACATAGAGCCCGCGCGCCATGAAGGCCTTGTCGTTCCAGCTCATAGGCGTGCGACCCACTGTTCGTATTCGAGGTCGTCGGCGAACTGGTTGTCGTTGATCTGTCGTGCGACGTCGACCGCGTCCTGAACGTTCGTGGGGTCAACGGCGGCCACAGGACCGATGCGTCGCTTCGCACGCGCAACTAGTTCCTTCCGGCCAGCGGGATTGATCTCAGCGTTCCAACTGTCCCACGGCGTCATCGGGCCGATACCGCGCGACGGCCGATAGATCAGATGATCGCACGTGCAGATAGCGAAGTTGTCGACGAGCATCCGCGGTGGGCGTTTGCAGCCGCACAGCACACTGTTGTTGACCACGTTGTTGATCATGCGAGGTTGTCCATCGCCGCGATGAACTTCCACGCGGTGTTGTAGACGTCGGTCCACGTGTTCGGAAGCGGCGTGCCGTCGGCGTGCAGGAGCTTGCTCGCCTTGAGGTGGATCATGTGCGGAGGCTGCTTCTCGCGCACCTGCGCCGCTGCGAGCACGAGCGCTTCGAGTGCGTCGAGTGCGTTGTCGGTCGACGATTCCTCGACGGTGAAGCCCTGATCGACTAGGTAGCCGATCATCCCGCACGTTTCTCGACGTAGAGCTGCCACGCCGTCTTGGGCTTGCCGCGGGTCATCGGATGCTCTCGATCAGCTCGGCAGCGAACTTGTAGTTGCCCGACAGCCAGGCGGCTTCCCACGCTGCGCGCACGTTGCGGCCACGGTGACTGCGATCGGTGAGGTCACGGAAGCGCCACTCGCACTCGGCCGTCGCGATCGCGCCGAGGTCGGCACCGAGACGTTCTGCGCTCGACACGTGATCGAGCCACGCCTTGCGCCACTCGGGCGGGGCAGTACTTGACGACGTGCCGAGGAACGCACTGCCGGGCACGCGCGTCTCGTTGATGAACTTGTCCCAGCGCGTGACGTCTTCGAGCGTGTCGACGGCGACGCGCAGCAGGCGATCGGCCATCGACTTGGCCGTCCCGTACACGTCGCGACGGCCGCTGTCGCGGTCGAGGTACATGTCCATGCTGCCGGGCGGTGCCGCCTCCCACAGCGCCTTGATGCGCTGGTAGAACTCCGACGAGCCGCCGCGCCGCTTGTAGCCGTTGATGTAGTTGCGCGGCATCTTCGTGAACTCGTGGCCGACCTTCACGAAGCTGGCAAGCTCGGCGACGACACCGGGGTACTTCGTGACGATCGGCGACGCGAGCGCAAGCTCCAGCGTCGCGGTCAGAAGACCGGCGGCGTTGCGTGGGTCGCGAATCGGTGTGGTGTCCGTCGTACGCATGGCTCAGGCCTTCGTGGACTCCTGGAACGCGGCGATCTTCGCTTCGAGCTGCGCGACCTGCTCGGCAAGCTGCTCGGCGCGTGCCTGCCAGTCGTACTTCTCGGCGCGTGCCTCGGAGACCTCCTTGCGCAGCTTCTGGATCTGTTTCTCGGGGCCGACGGCGTGATCGGGATCGATGCGCGTTGCGGCCTTCACGAGATTGTCGAACGGCAGCGTGCCGCACTGCCGACCGTTGATGATCAGCTTGAACTCGACGTTGCCGGGCCCGAGCCGATCGAGCCGCACGGCGTACTCGATGCTGTTCGGACCAGCCAGGAAGTCCTGCTCGAAGTCGCCCTCGACAGCGATAGCGTACGTGGGCTGGTGCGGTTCACGGGTTGCGTGGTTGACGGGATCGTTCACGGGGTCCTCTTCGACTTGTGGAGCTTCAGGAATCGAATCACGCTGTCGGTGCGCTCATCGGTGTCAGCCAGAGCTGCGAGCGCGGCGAGCGCATCATAGAATTCGTCGTCGATGACAGCGCGCTCCCAGGCGCGCAAGCCGAGCATCGGGTGTTCCTCGCGCGCGATGGCCGACAGCAGTTCAGCGACGGGATCCTTGTCACCGTTCGGCTTGCGACGGTCGATGGCGGCACGCTTGAGCTGATTGATCTGCCAATCGAACTGCTGTCGCGTGTAGAACTCGCCGGTTTCTTTGTCCGCGTAGCGGACGAGATAGTTCAAGCCGTCGACGTTGGCGACGAACGCAGACCAGAACAGGTCGTGCATGACCTCCTTCGCCGACTCACCGACCAGTTCTTGCCGGGCGAGCGCACGGATGACTGCGAATCCCATGCTCGGCAGTCCAGGGCAACCGTGTTGCATCGACGCATCGATGCGTCGCCATTCAGTGCGCCACGTGGGTGCGCCGGCCGGTCTACGGACGTGCTTCGTGGATTCCCAAACGTAGATTCCTTGCTGTTCCTCGACCCAAGCATCGAGCCGGGTTGCAGTCCCCATTGACAGTGGGGAGTACGGTTCGAGCACGAGCCGACGAGGCCGTCGATCGGTACCGTCAGGCTTCGCGATCAACAGCACCCAGAGCGGCGTGCCGAACAGCCCACAACGTGTGTCGCGTTCGAGCGTCATGCGGCTAGCTGGATGACGGTTTGCCACTCGGCGCCGAGTTGGTTGCGCGGCGCCTTGGGTCGGTACGGAGCGAAGATCGCGCGAGCGATCGTGATGAACGCGTCGCGGCCGTCGGGAGTCAGGATGTCCTCGGGTGCGAGTCCCATCTGCTCGGCCTGTTCGGCCATGATCTGGATCCCACGTCGAATCAGCGCTGGTACACCGTGCGCGCGGACGTACTCGGCTTGTACGATCTTGGCGAGCACCTCGGCGACCTTCTGACGGGCTGCGAGCGTCACAGTGCGATCCTCACGAGCGCCGTGCGCGGTTGTCGCCGAACGACGGGAGACAACGCGACGAACGTCAGCTCGTCGTCGGGGCCGGGCAGGCACTCGCGGAGCACCGCCGTGCGCCAGAACTTGGGGCCGAGCGGGTCCGTGTGCGTCTGCATCCAGAACAGGAACTGATCTGTCCCCGAGACGCCGGGCGCGAGCACTTCTGCGACGCCGAACGGCGGCATCAGCGTGTTGGTCTCGATCGGTAGCACGCTCGACATAGGTTCCCCCGAGTTACGTTCGTTTCATACGACAAGTCAAGAGTTTCGTAGCACCCCTAGTCGATCTCCAACTCTCGGAGCCGATCGCGACCCGCAGCGGTGATCACGAGATCGTTCTGCTCCCACACGAGCAGTCCGAGCCGAACGAGCGAACGCCATGTGCCGTCGGCGCCACCGTACTCGGACATGTTGTTGCAGTGCGCGAACGCGTCGCGGCCGTCACGAACGTTGCAGAGCATGCGGATCTGCGTGCGCGACAACGGACGCGGCTTGCGCGTGCGCTTCTTCTTGGACACGATGATGTCGTCCATGAACTCCGCGACGGTGATCGCGTTCTTCGCATTCTTCATGTGTCACCTCTCGTCGTCGGCGTGAGCGCGATGCCGAGGATCGCGAGGAAGCCGAACACGAGAACAAGCACGCCGACGACGAAGTCCGGCTCGGGATCGTTGTTGTAGCCGACGAACAGGATCGCGAAGATCCAGATCGCGATGGCACGCGCGAGCGGGAAGTGCGCCGCGACGCGCTTCTTGAACGTCATCGACGGTGCTCCAGCAGTCGCTCGGCACGCTCGGTGCCGAATGCCGTAGCGAGCTTATCGGCGACACGTGCGAGGAACGCTTCGCGGTGCTTGAGGTGAGCCTTACCGTGGAACGTGATGGTCAGGACGGTCAGCGACGTCGCGGGCGTTGCGGCTTCGACAGGAAAGCTCTGCAGCAGCTCGTCGACGTACGCGAACTGGCCGGCCGACAGCCAGTGCTCGAAGTACTGGAGCGTGACACGGACCGCGCGCATCTCGTCGAGCAAGCGATCGGAGGGTGCTTCCTCGGTGCTCACCGTCCACCCCACGAGTCGAGCACGTGCGCCTTCTTGTCCGGCGGTGCCCATTCGAGCGTACCGATGATCGCGTCTGCGACCTTCACCCAGTCGGCGCCGATCGGCTCGGCGAACATCTCGGCGATCGGCCGGAGCGCTGCGCGCAGCTTGGCCTCGGTGACGTCGCCCGTGACGGCCATGAGCGCAAGCTCGATGGCGTCGACGTACGACTCCATGTCCATCGGGTTCTCCGGATCGCCGCTCATGTCGAAGTCGGCGAGCAGGATCGGCAACGCGCTCCGCTTCGCGTTCTTGATCGCGTCCTGAAGCCAGGCGCCCTGTTGTGGTTCTTCGTCGCTCACGATCGCCCCCAGAAGAAAAGGTGAACCACTGGCACGTGGCAGGCCGCCGTGGTTCAGGGAGTTGCCTATCGCCCGTCCGCTGTGTGCACCAACCGCAACGGGATCTGCCTGGCTGACCATCCCCTACGACGTCGCGGCTTACGCCGCTTCGTCGACGTCGTTGCTGTCGGTTCCGGCGAGCGGCGACGCCTCGAAGTGGGCGATCGCAGCCTCGATCGACTCGACGTCGACCTTACCGCCCGCGCGCTTCGCGGTGATCTCGCCGACCTCGGCGATCCTGTCCTTGTCCTCGCCGTCGTTCTTCGTAGCGCGCGTCGCGTTCTTCACTGCCTCGCGGATCTCGGCGGCAGCGAGCGGCACGCGCTCCAATGCGAACTTGATCGCGTCGCTCTGGAAGCCGACCGCGAGCTTCTCCAGGTTGCGCGAACGGATGCGGAGCTTGTGCAGATCGGCGAGGTTGCCGGTCTTGAGCGCGTCGCGCAGCTCGATCAGCACGCTGCGGATCGTGCCGGCGATCTCCTGCACGGCCTCGGGCTTGGCGAGGTCGAGCTTGAGCGGCACCACGCGGATCTTCGCCTGGCGCGCACTCTTGGCCTTCTTCGCGCCGACCGTGTTCAGCTCGTGTGCCTCGCGCTCGATCTCGGCGACTTCGGCCTTGATCTTGTGGAGCACGCTGTCGTCGGCGAACCAGCCCATGTCCGTCCGCGCGCAGTGCTTGCGCAGTACGTAGTCGACCTTCTTCACGACGGCGTCGACCGCTGCGCAGAACTCGACGTTGTCGACGGTCTTGCGGGTCTTGTGGTCGACCTGCAGACCGCGCTTGCGGTTGATCGGCTCCTCACCGAGCAGCTCGCGGTCGTAGCGAATGCCGCCCGTGGCCGATGAACAGTCGACGACCATCCACCCCGGCCGGAAATGGAAAACGCCCTCGGACTTCTTGCTGACCTTCTGCTTGCTCGTCTTGCTCATGGCTCTTCTCCCTAGTAGTCACAGACGCTGGCGTGCGCCAGAGTCACAGCTCGACTTCGATGATACGCGCGTCCGCGGGGGCGTGCGTCTCGTTCGCGGACCCCAGCAGGGCCACCACGAGGCGGCGAACGCTACTCGGACGTTCGGGCCAGTCATAGACCTCACCGTCGGTGAGGTGGACCATGACGTTGAACTTGCCCGGTTCCTTCTCGACGCGGTTGTAGGCTTCGTCGAAGCTCGTACCGCCACGTCCCTTCATCTTCTTCTTGATGTTCGCGTGGACCACGTTACGCGCGCCGGGACGAATCCAGGCGGCTTCCTGCACGCAGTGGTCGTGGACGACGAGGAACACCGGCACGCGGCAGTTGTTGACGATGGCCGTGGTCTCGGCGACGCAGCGGCTCAAGTCCTCGTCGGACATCGAGCCCGACGTGTCGATCACGACGGCCGCCTTGCAGCGGTACGTGATGCCGCCAGGCAGGATGATGTCGGTGCCGCTCCGGCGCGAGCGCCGCGACCACGAGACGTCGTCGCGGCCAGCCTCGGCGATCGCGCGGTGCAGTGCGCCGCGGAGCACCTCGGCCCAACGGACCTTCGGAGGCGGGATGTCGAGCAGATCGGCGAGCAGGTTGCCGTCCTGCGTGCCCGCCTGGCGGCCCGACATCTGGCTCTGCGCTGCGCACTCGCGCCACTCGCGCTTGAGCTGATCGTCGGACTTGCCGCCCCGGCCGTCCTGGCCGTCCTGGCCGTCCTCGCCATCCTGGTCGCCGGGCGTGGGGCCACAGCCGGCGCCGACCGGCGTCGTGCCTGCAGCCGCCTGTGCGCGCTGCTGGGCGCTCGGCTCGGGGACCTCGCTGTAGAGCTGCTCGGCCGTCATCTCGGCCTGGCTCTCGTCGGCGATGATCCCGACCGACGGCATCGTGAACGCACCCGCACCCATCGCCGCCGACGCGTTCTTGAGCGTGCGGTTGATGATCAGGTCGGTCGCGATGTTCCAGCGCACCGGGTCGCGGTTCGCGCGGCGGTCGTGGTGGAGCATCAGCAGGTGCATCAGCTCGTGCGCGATCACGAACTGCAGCTCGGTGTCCTTGAGCGACGCCGCGAACTCCGGGTTGACACGGATGCGTCCGCGGAGGTCGACACACGCCGTCGGTGGAAAGTGCGCGGCGACAAATTCGATGCGTGCGATCGCAGGCAGGAAGAACGGCGACTTCCAGCCGAGCGACATCGCCTGCGCCTTGCAGCGCTTGACGAGCGCAGCAGCGACGTCCGGATCGATGCGACGATGCCCGTTGGTCTGAGGCTCGGCTGAATTGTTGCTGGAGCGTGCCATGTTCGTTGTCCTCGACGTCGTGTGCTGCTTCGGATGTTACTGCATCGCCCGACGCACCTTGGCGAGCGCGTCGATCTGGGCCTTCTTGCCCGCCTGGAAGAACTTGCTCGACCCCGGCGTGCCCTGGCGGGTCATGAGCACGCGTGCGCAAGCCGCGCTGATCTCGGGCAGCAGGCGCTCGGTGTAGAGCCACGCACACCAGAGATCCTTCTCGGCAACGCGCGAGAGCAGGCCGACGGCCGCGATCTGGCGATCCTTCTGCTCGGGCACCTTCGCCTTGACCGGATCCGCGATGATCTCGTCGATCGAGGGCAGGTACTTGCGGAGCTTGCGGATGCCGAGGAACATGCTCGCCTTGTGCTCGCCGACAGCACCGCCGAGAATGGCGTAGCCGACGTCGTCCTCGTCCTTGCCGACGTTGAAGCCGATGTTGGCCTTGTCGCAGTAGTGGGCGTACGCGCGGATTCCGCGCTCCCACGCACGCGGCGAGCCGAACGGCTGACCGGCATCGATCGACGCTCGGGGCGGGCTCATGTCGAGCAGATCTGCGTTGACCGTGAGCGTCGCGGAGAAGTCGAGGAACTCCTCGTGGAGCCGCGTGCCCTCGGCACCAACGGTCTCGTAGAAGCCGCGCAGCTCGTCGACCGTCGGGATGTAGTCGATCAGCTTGATGACGCGGTTGATGCTCGCGGCCGACATCTCGATACCGCCGGGGCACTCCTCGGGACGGTTCGCGGCGCCGACGACACAGCTCTCCGGGTGCAGGCGATCATTACCCGCGACGTGCTCCAAAAGAAGCCGCATCAGCGGGGCCTGAACGCTCGGCGGGACGCTCGTCAGCTCGTCGAGGAACAGGATGCCCGGAGCATCGACGCAGGCCTTGATCTGCTGGATCAGCGCCCGCTTCAGCACGCCGTCGACGACGTAGGGCAGGCCCGCGATGTCGACCGCATCGCAGTTGGACGCGAGCAGCTCGTGGCAGGGCTTGTTGACCTCGGCCGAGACGACGCGCATGAGCGCGGTCTTGCCGACGCCGGGCGGCCCGACGAGCAACGGCGTGATTCCGGCCTCGACGCACGCGATGAGGGCCTTCTTGGCTTGGGCGAATGACAGTGCCATGTTTCTCTTGCTCCCTGGTGCTCTTGATCGTGTGAGCGATCGTTACCAGACGGTTGTACGATCGCTGCTGGGACTTGTCAAGAGTATTATCGCAAGAGCGATCGCCCTCAGGTCGTCGCCGGCTTGACCCAGTATTCTCCGTCGGGAAACTGAACCGCGGCCTCGTAGCTTGACAACGCCAGGAGCGTGTCGATCGGGTCGAACGGAACGTGGCGGCGGTAGCGCTCGCCGATCTCGTAGGCCAGATCGTGGCCGATCGGGCGCCCAGCGGGCGTGTTCTGGACCCACGCCGAGCGGTGCGTGTGACCGTCGAGCGCGAGCGCCGCACTGATCGCCTCGCGGATGTTCTCGATCAGAACACCGTCGGGGAAGACCTCCGGGCGCGCGACGAACTTGTCCTCGCGACCTTCGCGATGCGACGTCCTGACGTGCCCGTTGCAGGCGAGCGCGAACCGCGAACCAGGTGGGAACACGACCTCGGCTGCGTACGGCGCGCCGGGACGCCACGTGTACCCAGTCCCAACCGCGATCAGATCGGCTGCTTCGCGCAGCTTCGCAAGCGTGATGGCGCCAGCCCCAAACGTGTGTCCGCGCTCGAACGCCTCGGGCTCCGTCGTCAGGTAGACCTCGGTGCACGGCCCGAAGCCGCGCTCGTTGATCTCGCCTGCGTTCGAGGACCACGGACCGACGATCATCTTGGGCGTGCCGTCGATCATCGTGAGGTCGAAGCTCCGACCGCCGAAGCCGCCGCCGTTACCCTTGCCGTGGTGCGAGAAGAACCGGCAGTAGCCGTCGTTCTCGGCGAAGTAGAGCCCACCGTCGATCGTGCCGCCCTTGTCGTGCAGTCGGAACCGCATCTCTTCGAGCGTCGGGATCGTATCGACGAGCAGGTAGATGTTCGGACGATTCGCGCGGCCTTCCATCCAGTTGACGTAGCCCTTGATGATCTTCATTCGTCATCTCCGCGCATCGTGAAGTCGTCGCTGAACAGCATGTGCACGTCAGCCGAGAAGATCTTGTAGTAGTCGATGTCGTCGTACTTCGTCGCCTTCGTGCCGTCGGCGGTGTGCTTGCACCACTCGCGCAACGCGAATCCGAGTTCGACGTTCGCGACGACGTCACACCAGACGCCGTCCATGCCGTCCCACACACGCAACGTGAACGTCTTCGACGTCGTCAGGTCCATGCGTGCGACGGCACCCATCGTCTTCGTGTAGAGCAGCTTCATCTCGTCGAGGGTCATGGGATGATCTTCCAATCGCGCATGCGGATCTTGGCGGTGCGCGTATCGCCGCGCATCAGCGCCGACTCGACGATCGTACGTTGCAGATCTGACATGCGGCCGTGCGGGTCGTAGGTCTGCCGCCAGCAGATGATCGCGATCCAGTTCATCAGCGTTCTTTCCGGTGCAGGAGCTTGATTGCGTCGCGGAACTTACCAAGCGCCCACACTGCCTCGAACGCTTGCCGACAGTTGTCCGACGGCGGCGTAACACGATCAGCGATACGATGCCGGATCTCTAATTGCTCGATCTCAGCTTCGGCGATCGCGTTTGTATAAAGCGCCCACGTATACACCCAGCGACCGGCGTTGTTCGCAATTGCCGGGGTCTTCTTGTCGTCACGGAAGTAAAGGTCATAGGCTGTATCGATTACACGGTGCAGTGCCCGCGCAGGTTGTGACTTCAGTTGCTCCGACCAAGCGTCGAACTGGTCATGCAATGGCCTAACGACTTGTAGCCAATGTACTGCAGCGGCTCGATCAACTGTGCAACGTGTGAATGTGCAATTGCGCGACGCGAGTTGACGTGACAACGCAAGAAAATCGACAGCGAGCGTTAGATCGAGTTCTGCATCCGAGCTTGGAAAGCGTTGCAAACAGAGCCCAGCGACATCTGCAGCGAAGTTCGCCGCGTTGACACGAGATTTCCACGCGACGTTGTGCCGCCTCGGATTTAGATTTCCGCGATCGAACGACATCAGAACCCCCGCACCGTGCGCGTCGCTGTATCGACGCTGACCTCGTCGCCGGGATTGAAACGTTCGAGGGCGCCCGCGATCCGAACGATCGGCAGATTCCGCTCGCGGCTGACGTTAGCCAGATGCGCGACAGCGCCGCCTTCCTCGGTAATGACAGCGGCAGCGTCGGTGATCGCTTCGAGGTAGTCGGGGTGCAGGTTCGGCAGTACGACGATCGCGCCGTCGGGCGAAGGCTTCTTCTTGCGACCGTGATAGACCGTTCCGCTCGCGTACGGACCGTCGACGAGTACATGAACATCGGACGGCTCGTCGAACTTGTCCTGCAGGTCGTGCGCGAGCTGCATCGCAGCATCGCCGACCGGTCCCGGGTAGTAGAGCAGCGAGCGATCGTCCGGATCGAGTCCGGCGCCGATCACCCAGTCGGTGTGGAACGGGTCGTCGTTGATCATCTTGAGGCCGATCGGGCTGATCGTCTGCCACGGCGGTAGCTGCGCCTCGAACATCTTCATGCGCGCGAATGCCCAGTGCAGGAACGGCGCGCGCGGAACTTTCACGTTGCCAGCCTCGACGCGCTCTGTTGCAGGCCAGGCGAGGTCGAGCAGGTCGTTGCCCGCTTGCTTCAGGATCTGCTCGCGGAGCTGCCCGAGCCGCTTGAGTCGGAGCGCTTCGCGCTCGCGGTCGATGGCTTCTTCGGCAGCCTCGCGGTCACCCTCGTCGGTGATCTCTTGTGCAAGGCGTTCCTCGTCGCGCAGACGCTCCAGCTCCTGCTCGTACGTCGTCGCGGGCTTGATCGACGCGAATGCGACAGGATCGGCCTCAGCGAGCAGCTCGGCCATCACACCGACGCCGGGACCGACAGCGCGAGCGCGCTCGATGATCCCGCGTTGCGGGTCGTCGCGCAGCGCTTGGACCTCGGGGCGATCGTCCTCGTCGAGTTCCTGCGCGAGTTCCAGCTCGGCATTGAGCCGCGCGTTCATCGGGCCGAGGTTGCCCTTCTTCAGCTCGTCGCGTTCGCGCACGACGCGATCGACGGCCTCGGAGTCGAAACTGTCGAAGCCGTCGGATGTGTCGCTCCAGTGGCGCGGTACGTCGTCGCCGTACCACTTCGTGTGGCTACGTTCTTCGAGCCTGTGGCCGGTCTCGATGTACTCGTCGAGCGCGGCCTGTGGCGTCAACGGTACCGTCATCCACTGCGGACGCTCGCCGCACAGCCGGAAGATCACTTCGCGCTTGATGCTCGGGTGCTCGGGGTCAGGATAGCCGGTGTACTCGGCGACGATCTCGTCACGGCCCGCGTAGTGCCAGGCACGATTCGAGTAGCCCTTGTTGGGTCCGATGCGCCGCACCGGCACGCCGTGGTCGTTCTTCATGTCGCGTGGACCGCAGTTGGTGACATACGCGACCGGCCGGTACCATCGGTCGCGGATGCGGATGCGACCCGCGTAGATCTCGCGTACGCGCTCCATGTGCTTCTTGGTGACGTTCGCGCGCTCCTTGAGCACACGCATGTCGCTCTCGTTGCCGACGAGCTTGCGGGTGCCGTTCAGGATCCCGAGAGCAGCATCGGCGACGCCCTTCTCGCGGTTGTTTGGATCGCTGCTGCCGAGCGACGTCGCGATGCGCCACGCGTGGCCGGGCGCGTCTTCGTAGAGGCGCTCGCGAATGATGCGCGTGAGGTCGGCACCGTCGATGCGGAAGTGTGCGATCGTCGTCGTCGATTCAGTCGTCATTTGGGCATCCACTTGTCGAAGAGTTTGTTGGTGTATGGCGAGCGCGGTGGGTCTTCCTGGATGTCGACGACGCGACGCAGTTCGGCAACTGACATGCCTGGCGTCGACAGCTCCAGAATCGCGACGTAGGTGACCTGCGACCACCGTTTGCTGAGAATGGTCATGTTGCTGTCGGCGAGCTTGATCAACTCGCGTTGCGACATCGCGTGTGCGATCGCCGAGAGCGCGTCGCGACCGTTCTCACTGTCGAACTGGGCTGGTGCAACCCGAGCGGCTTGTGCGCTGAGCGCGATGCCGCGTGCGAGCTGAAGTAGGACACGCGACGTCAGCGGCACCTTGTGCTCGCGGGACAGCTCGTGCACGACATCGCGCAGAACGAGACCGACGCGCTTGTACGACTCCGAGATCGACATCTCGGTGTATGGATAGTGCTTGTGCGTCATCGCTCGCGCTTGTCGACGTTGGTGAACTTCTTCCACAGGCGACCCGCCCGCTCGTACGGTTCGCCGATCTGGTAGCGCTCGGGGTACTTCGCGAGGTGTGCCAGCAGCGGCCACTCGTCCTCGGCGACGCCAAAGCCGTCCGGCTTCGCGCGACTGATCTCGGCAATCAGTTGTCCCCGACGACGTTGAATCTCTGCACGTTCGCGTTCGGCCTTGATCGATTCGAGCCGTTCGTTGATGGCCTTGTAGATGCCCATCTGATCGAGTCCGCATGCGGCGACCACAGCGTTGACGAGTGCGAGCAGCGTGCGCGCGTCTTCCTTGCCGAGTGCCGTGTACAGGAACGCTTCGGTCATGAACGGCGCATCTTCGTCGCCCTCGCTGAACATCCGCGCGCGCTTGCCTTCGCGGATCATGTAGTCGGGCATGCCGTGCTCGGGACCCCACGTGTGCAAATCGACGATCGCTGTCAGCAAATCGACGTTGCAGCGGTGATCGATCGCGGCCTTGCAGTCTTCGCAGGTGATGGTCAGTCGGTGGCTCATGGCTTCCCTTTCGACGGGCCGTACTTCTCCAGCATGTGGATCTTGTGTCGCAGCTCGGAGACTTCGTTCCGGTGCTGCACTTCGTTCTGGATCAGGATCCAGAGCTTGTTGAACGCGGCCCGTTCGTGCTCGTGGTTGAGCCATGCGGCGTGGACATCGTCCTCGACGTACGCGACCTCGTGGCCTTGCTGCATACGCGCGTCTGCAGTTTCGTGCGGTACGACGGTGATCTTGAACGTGCCGTCGCGTGAATCGATGTCTACGTAGGGCATGACGACTCCGTGGTCGCGACATCGGCGAGGCGAGCGCCTTCCTGGATCGCAGACTTCATCTTGTGGAACTTGCATGATGCGATCGCGGGTTTGCCGTCACCGTCGCGGAACACGCGACACGACCACTGCGGTGAGCCGTAGGTGCCGCGTGAGCGCGTCACGCGAAACCGGTAGCCGTGGCCGCGACCGCGCCATTCGCCGTGCTCATCGCGCGTGAACTTGATCCAACGGTTGTTACCGATGCCGATGTTCATGTGTCGAGCCCTCCCTTGCAGCCACGACACTTTTCGAGCGCGACCTCGCGGAATGCGGCGTCGGGTTCTTCGCGTCGCACGTCGGAGCGATCGGCGGTACAGCCCATGACCTCGCCCGACGACGTGAGAATCTCCCAATGCTTGCCGGTGAAGAAGTCGGGGCCGACGCCAGCCATGTGGATCACTTCGAGCAGCCGCTCGGCAGTTGTTCCGTAGAAGTTCACGCGGATACCCACACCGTCGTCGGGCGTGATGAACGGCGTGACGCCCGATTCACCGTCGCCACCGAGCGCGAGCGAGAGCCGCCGAGCGATGTCCTTAGCTTGCGTGCCGACCTCACGACGCAACTCGCGCTGCGCCTTGAGCCCGTCGGTGATCCAGCGGTAGCCCCAACTGTTGTTGCCGTCGGTGTGGCCACGCTCCTTCTCGACGAGCTTCTCCTCGACGAGCTTGTCGAGCTGCTTGCGGATCGCGGTTGCCTGCGACGACGTTGGACGCTGGTGGATGTCGTAACCGGGCCGCTGCTGTAGCTTGCCGAGCGCTCGCTGGTACGACTTGCTGCTGTACGTACTGTCGCCGTCCCAGCCGTTCATCAACGCGATGACAAGGTTGGTCGAGAGCCAGTACTTGCCGCCGTGCTGCTCGGCGTACTTGACGACGGCATTGCGCACGGCTTCGTACGTGATGTCGTCAGGGCGCGGCAGAATCTTCTCGGGCTTGGGCTTGGTCATGCGGCCTCGGGGAGTGCGTGCTGCACACGCTTGCGCTTGGGCTTCTGAGAGAGCAGGTAGACCTGCGGTGCGATGATCGCCAGCTCGTCGAGCATCGCTTCGATGGCCGTCTCGGGATTCACGAGCGTGTCCAAGAAGAACTGCGTGAGCGGCCGACCCGTTGCTGCGATGCAGTCGAGATGCTCGCAGTCGTGGCGGCACGGGAACACGTCGTTGCACTTCGTGCACTTCTCACGGCACGGGCCGCGACGCTTCGTCGGCTTCCAATCGTGTTCGCGGTGCTTGCACCGTGGCAGACGCTTTCCCATGGCTACTTGATCTCCTCGGGCTTGAGGTCGCGCGCCCAGCTATAGAGCCCACCGACGAACTTGTTCGGGTACCGGCGCACGTCGGCGATCGCACTGCGCGTTGCGACGTCGCCGTTCTCCTCGACGAGACCTTCGAGTGCGAGCCGCGTGTGCAACGCGCACAGGCAAAGCGTGCCGACCTTCGACGTTGCATAACGGCTGCACTGTCGATGCTTGGGGACGGTGAACGCGCGCGCGAGGTTGTAGCTCGTGCCGTTCTTGTAGTCCTCGACGGTCGCCTGGCACTTCTGCTTCGGCGGCTTCGGCGTCTTCGGATATGAACGTGCGATGTGACCCATAACGAACCTTTGATTGACGCTTGTAGCGTCGTTGACATTCACAAAGCAAGAGTTACTTGCGCTGCTTCTTTTTCACGGCGGGGCGCGGCTTGCGGTTCTTGAAGTCGACGATCGGCTGCTTCATGCGCTCGGCTGCGTCGGTGATCAACTGCCGCCGCATCTGTGCGCCTTCGTTCTGATCGTCTTCGTTCCAGCTATGCACGGCGGCTTCGCGGTGATACCGAACGAACTCGATCGTGTTCGAGAACACGGTCTCGTGATCCTTGGGCATCTTCTGGAACGGGTGCTGCTGCACCTTGTTCGCCATGAAGATCAGCGCGCCCGCGCACATGTTGCCGGTCTTCTGGTGCATCCATTCGACGAGCCAGTGCGGATTGTTGTCGTAGTCGATGGTCTGGTGACACGGCAGTGGCTCGTCACGCTCCATGCAGTCGATGAAGCCCTCGGGCGAGGACGCGCCGAGCCAGCCCGGCATCGCCTTGCGTCTGAATGGACAGTCGCTGCACGGCTTGGCGACGGGTAGACGGTACGTGGTCATGTGGTTCTCCTAGACGTGACGGCCGAGGTGCTCGACGCACCAGACGTAGACCCACTTGCGGCCGACATTCGGCTCGCCCGCGTGGGCCTTCATGAACTCGTCGACGATCCACGCGACGCGTGCGCCACGCTCACCGCCGTGCTTGTCGAACAGCGCCTGACGTTCGGCAACGGGCAACGCGATCGCAGTCCGCGACGTGTGCCACAGCTCGCTCAGCTCGTGCTGTTCGCGATCATCGGGCTCGTATCCGCCAACCGCTCTCTGACGCATCGCTAGCTCCTTCCGAGCCGTCGCATGACGGCCTTGAAAACGGTGGGACAGGTCTCGCGGAGGTATTTCAAGGTCTCGCGCGCCGCGTCGCGCTTGGCCTGCTCTTCGGGTCGGTGCGTCTTGCCGAAGCAATGGAACTCGTCGATCGCGTCGAGCGCCCGAATGATCTTCTGGGCGAGCGGACGCTGCAGCAGCTCGGCGTCGAAGCCGTCGCCCGACATCAGAACGGACACTCCTCGGTGACCGCGATCTCGATGTCCGGCTTGGACTCCTCGGCCTTGAGCATCGTCGCCAGCGACGCTGTAGCAGCGTTCATCGCGTCATGCGCGTCCTGCGCACGCTTGGCGTCCGCAGCGAGCGCCGTCGCGTCGACCGTCGGCGTCGTGTTCTTGACCGGGGCCGAGTCGCGCGCCGCCGCGTTGATCGCGCCGTCGATGATCAGGGTCTTCTCGGCGAGCAGCTCGGCGATGCGGCGATCGAGCGCGTGCTTCGCGACCAGGCGGGTGATGATCACGCCGCGCGACTGGCCGATGCGGCAGACGCGATCCTGCGCCTGGCTGTTGAGCGCCGGGTTCCACTCCTCGTCGATGAACAGCGCGTTGCAGGCCTTGGTGAGCGTGATCGCAACGCCGCCTGCCTTGATCGTGGCGGCGATGCCCTTGAGCTTGCCAGCCTGGAACGCATCCTCGATCTCGGTGTGAACGTGCGCGGGTGTATCGCCCGTGATGACTGCCCAGCCCAGACGCTGGCCGAGGACGTCGATCGGCGCGCGGTGCGCGGAGAACACGACGACGGGCTCGCCCGCGTCCTCGTACGCCTCGACCAGCTCGATCGCCGAGGGGAGCTTCGCGAGCGCGAGCGCTTCGCGCGCCTCCGAGAACTGGCGGAACGTGATGCGGCGGTTCTCGTTCTTCTCGGCGTTCGCGAGCGCCTTGCCGATGTCCGCGTCGATCGCTTCGAGCGCGGCGAGGGTCGCGTCGCACAGCTTCTTGACCGACGCCGACAGGCCGTTGACCTCGATGTCGCGGAAGATCTTCGCGGGCAGCTCGGGGAGCACTTCGTGCTTCATGCGGCGCAGCATGACGGTCTGCAGGCGCGTCGCGACCTCGGGCGACGGCTCGCCCCACTCGATCCCAAAGCGACCGTCCTCGGCATTCCAGAGGCGCTTGTAGTTGTCGAAGCTGCCAAACACGTCGCGCGCAGCGCCCATCGCCTGCAGCACCGCCCACAGCTCGGACGCGCGGTTGAGGATCGGCGTCGCCGTGAGGAGCCACACGCGGCCGTCGGCAGCGAGCGCGCAATCGCGCAGCGCGCGGAACTGGCTGGTGCGGTGCGTACCGCTCGCCTTGAGCGCGTGCGCCTCGTCAGAGATCAGCACGGTGCCCTTCGGCGCGACCGCGAGATCGGCGGGCAGCGTGGCCGAGAAGCCCTTACGCTCGGCCTTCGTGCCGGGGAGAATGTCGTAGTTGACGATGATCATCTCGCCCGGCTGCGCCCAGCGGAACGAACCGCGACCGTCGAGCGCGACCGGCGTCAGGTCGGGGCGGAAGCGCTTCGCCTCGCGGACCCACACGCCCTTGGCGACGGCGGGGCAGACCACGACGATCGGCGCGCCGACCGGAGCGGCGGTGAGCGCCTGCACGGTCTTGCCGAGGCCCATATCGTCGCCGAGCAGCGCCTTCTTGCGCGGTGCGAGCCAGCTAACGCCCGAGGCCTGGAACGGGTAGAGCGCCTTGCCGATCGCGCGGAGCTTCGCGTCGACTTCGATCGCGCGAGCGTCGGCAGCATCGACCTCGTGCGTCGCGCGGGATGCGAGCGCCTGCAGCGAGCCGATCAGCTCGGGCGCGACGTCGCAGGTGAAGCCAGCGGCGCGGAGCGCCTCGACCAGGCCCGCCGCCTTGTCCATCGAGCAGACCTGCGCGTTGTCGGCCTTGCTGTAGAACGCGCCCGCCGAGCGGGTCGTCGCGAGGTACTTGTCGAACGAGCCGTTCAGGCGGCTCGCGGGCGCGCACAGCACTTTGCCAGCAGCGACCCACAGGCGGATGACCAGCGCGAGGGCAGCGGCAGCGACGGTCACGCCCCCGGTGTGAGCCGAGCAGAGGACAGCCCAGCGGCCGTCGATCTTGAGGGCCTCACCGGCCATGGCCGGGACGCGGGTGCCGCAGGTCTTGCAGTTTCCGGGGTAGTTGTTCTTCATGGCCCTTGTAAGACGTTGTACAGGGCCCTGTATTCACAAAGCAAGAGTAACATGCTAAGTAGGGGTAAATACGGGGGTATCTGAGAGACGTCCCGGGGGCTCCGGTCAGGCCCAAGGGCAGGGATCTGCCCGGTCCGGGGGCTTTTCTGAGGGTTGCCCCGTCGAAAGCCTTCTATAGAGGGCCGGATCGCTCCCGGGATCGTTCGCAGCTTACTCTTGCTTTGTTTGAATAGCTGGAACCGGTCGCTCGTCTGTTCGTGACCATGATGAAGAATGCCCCGGTCGCCGCCACCACGATCAACGCTTGCCTCGTTCGTCGCCTGTCGCGCGAGTACGACGCGGCGATCCGCGCCGAGGAGAACGCGCCCACCGAGGCGAAGGCCTGGCGCGCGGCCAAGGCCTCGGAGCGCGCGCTCCGTCGCCTGCAGGCCGCTCAGGCGGGTCTGCCGCTGCCGGTCGCTCCGGCGCCCCGCACGGCGCGGAACCTCGCCCGCGGCGCGTTCCAGGCGCTCGCGGCGGTCGGCCGGGCGGTCGCTCGGGCGCTCGTGACGGAGGCCGCGCTGCGCAAGGCGCAGGCCGCGCTCGCAGCGCGCAAGGCGGCCCGTCTCGCGGCGGCCCTCGTTCGGGCGGCGCTGCGCCGGGCGGCTTGTGCGGTCGCCCGCCGGGCGCTCGCGCCGGCTCCGGTCGCGCCGGTCGCGCGCTTCACGGTCGTGGCGTCGCCGCTCGCCTTCGTGCCGGCGACGTTCACCGTCCGCGGCTTCGTCTTCGACGAGCTGATTCCGGTCCACTTGATCGCGGCCCGAGTGCAGGCGCAGGCGCGCATGAACCACGTGCTCGCGGGGGTCGCGTCGTGAGGCGCGTAGTCGAGTACAAGGCGCGCACGAAGGCCGGTCGCGCGTGGATTGCGAAGATCCTCGACTGCGCGATGTCCGTCGTGCGTGTCGAGATCGACAACGTCGTCGACACGCGTCAGGAGACCGAGATCCCCGTCGCGCTGCTCCGCAAGTTCGTCGAGATCGACGGGCGCGACGCCGTGATCTACGAGCTGACCGACAACGACTTCGTCTACATCTCGGGCGCCGCCGGGCGCTTCATCACCAAGTACGTGCTGCGCACGTATCCGTTCGATCCGTCTGACCTGCCTGTCATCAAGGAAAGCTAGCCATGTCCAAGTCTACCTATCGCCGCATGACGACCGTCCCGAAGCACGTCGCGTTCCTCGCGCCCGCGAACACGCCCACGGACAAGCTGCCACCCGAGAACAAGTGGTCGAACCTGACGTTCGCCGTGCCCGCAATCGGCACGATCGTGCACGTTTGGATCAATCGCATCGGTGCGGCGCGCGTCGAGAGCTACTTCATCGAGCACGGCTTCCTCGGGCTGCTCGTGAAGCCGCTGGCGCCGCCCGAATGGTTCGTGAAGCAGAACGGCCGCTACTCGGAGTGCCACGTGTTCGGCACCGAAGTTGAGCCGCTGACGGACGATCCCGCGACGCGCGTGACCGCGCGTGTGGTGCGGCACCGCGGTTACGATCGCAAGGACGACCGGTTCACGGTGCAGGTTCGCAGCGCGAACGGCATGCTGCTGCTCGACGGCAACGAGAAGCGTCGCGACCCCGAGCTGGCCGTCAAGCTCGCGGTGAAGTTCTGCCAGAAGAACAAGCTCAACCTCTTCAGCGTCGAGGTGCTGTCGTGAAGAAGCAACGCCAGAGCAAAGAGCAGAAGCTCCGCGAGACCGTCATGGCGATCCTGGTTGCACTGCGCGAAATCGAACCGAAGGTTGGCATCGCGGGCATCAACCAGCGCTATCTCGACACGTTCGAGAAGTACAGCGAGGCGCTCCACGAACTTGTCGAGCACACGTGCGGCATGCACATCGTCGACTGGGACTGGGACGGCTACGAAGCGCGCTTCACATTCCGTTGGGACTTCTCCGCGCAGGTGCGGAAGCTGAACCGGCCCGCGTTCGATACGCATTTCGTGGCGCTGTCAACGCGCGCACAGTTCGACGACGCGAAGCCGCTCGACGAAGAACTCGCTCGGTTGCGCGTCGAGGTCGAGCACTTCGACGACCTGCGCACGACGATGATGCAACGCGCGTACATCCTCGCTGAAGCAACCCAGAAGGAGACCAAGTAGCCATGCCCCGCAAGCGTTCGTCATCGCTGCTCAAGCCCGTGCGCGAGTGGCTCGTCGGCTACTTCCAGATGATCGAGGACACCGAGATGAACAGGATCCTCGCCGACATCGCGAAGTGCGAGTGTGAGAGCGCGCTCGACGCGCGCAACCTTGTCAACCGCTGGATCGACAACTGGGTCATGTGGCTCAACGGTACGCGGCCCAAGCCGTGCCCGATCGAGACGATGATCGCGGCGATGGAAGCGCGGGGCAGCGCCTGATACCTTCAGTACATGGCGAAGAAGCTCTCCAAGGCTGCACAGGCCTGCGTCTCGCGCGAGATCTCGAAGCACTGTAAGACGAAGCGGCGCCGCTGTAAGATCGGCAGCGAGCGCAAGCAGGCCGCCGCGATCAGTTACGCGGTGTGCCGGCGTAAAGGTTTTCGATCGATTCCGAAGCGGTCCTAGCTCGTGCGCTTGCGACGGTAGATCACGACGCCGGTCACCGCGCCAGCAATGGCCAGAGCCGCGCCCGCGAGGGCGAACACCGTCGTGCGCGGCGTCCACGACACGGAGCCGAGCTGGGTCTTCTTCGTCTTGGGCGTGACGATCACGCCGACCCGATCACGGAACTTCCAGCGTTTGTCCAGCTCGCGGTGCGTGAGCGTGCGGCGGTTGCCTTTGACGTTCGGGTCCATGATCCCGACGACGGTCGGCTTGACCTCAGTCGCGACGACGAAGTGGCCCTGGTTCGGGCGCGTGAAGCTCTGGATCGCAAGGATGACCGGCGTGTTCTGCGCCGTTACGCGTCCAAGCTCGGCAATCGAGCCGAACAGCTTGACCTGCGCGTTGTAGCCGCGTCGGCGAGCGGCGTCGGCGACCTGGAGCGCCGTCGAGCCGTTCTCGGGATCGATGCCGATCTCCTTGATCAGCTTTCGTTCGGGAAGACGCTCGCCCCAGTGGCCGAGCACGGCCTTGAGCGTGGCCGCTCCACACGAATAGCGCTCGACCTGTTGGTATGGCTCGACATCGCCGAGCTGCTGCATAGACATCATGCTGGGGATCCCATCTGCTGGAGGTGTTCGTGCAGTACGTGGCGACTTACGCCGAGACGACGCGACGTCGCAAGAGGTCCGAGCGTTTCGACGAGCATCTGCAACTCTGTGTCGGGCGGCCATTCGCGCGGTTTGCTACGCTTGGGAGCGCACGAACGGCAGAATCGGGCACCGCACGAGATCTGCTTCTCACACTTTTCGCAACGGTATACCAACGTCTTTGTCATCCGCTGCGTGATGTTCCGTCCGCGAAACGTCGGCGTCTGTGCGTGACAGTTCGGACAAAGCAAGCGCAGGTTGTTCAGCGCGTTGTTCTGGTTGTTGCCGTCGATGTGATCCAGTTCCAGTGTCAGTGGCTTGCCGCGCCACTCGACGAGCTTGCACTCGTAGCAGTGGTACGTGAGCAGTCCGGCCTTCAAGAGCCGCTTCTTGACGTACGACGACTCGAACGGTCGTTTGTTGGTCAGGATGTCATCGAGCGTGACTGCGTTTTGTCGCTTCTCGCCACGCGTCGTCTGACTCGTGAAGTGCATCGTGTCGAGCCCGAGCGTCCGGGTGCGTTCCACGACGACTCGATTGCGCTGTGAGGTCAGCCCCAGTTTCGCGCAGACTTCAGCGAAGTTTCGGGACGCTGCAATGGCGGTACGTAACTGTGCGTCCGTCCATGTTCGGCCGAAGCGTCCACGAGACGGTTCGACGTCACCGAGGTAGGCGGCTGCGAGCATGGCATCAGCGTATCGTGAACTGGGGGCGCTTTGGTATGGTCCCTGCGATGCCCCTAGCCTGGCTGGACGCGTTCGCATCGGCAGTCCGCAACCGCGACTACACAGCGGCACGGGCATTGTTCTGCCCCGACGTGCGGGCGTTCGGTACGGCGATCCCCGTTGCGAACGGGATCGAGCAGCTCGAAACCGCGCAGTGGCGGCCGATCTGGGACACGACGTACGGATTCACGTTTCAAGCGCCGCAGATCATCGAGGCGGGATCTCTCTGCGTGATCATCGCGCAGTGGTCGTCTCGGCGTACGTCGGACGATTCACCGCGCTATGGTCGCGCGACGATCTTGCTGATGCGCGTCGACAACCGCTGGTTCGCACTGCACACCCATCTATCGCTGGAGCCCACGTGATCTGTTTCCTCATGGCGCCGCGGACCAATCGCTTCACGATCTCGGAGTTCCTATTCGAGTACGCACCGAAGATGGTGCCGCGGATTCGTTTCATCGACGTCGAGCGCATCGCCAACGGTGAACGTGTCGACGCGAAGACGTGGATCTTCGTCGGTCATGACGAAGCAACCGACCCGCAGAGCCGTTCGCAGATGCTCGCCGTCGAGGCGAAGCTCCGCAACGAGAACCAGCGCGTGTTCAACATGCCGTCGCGTGTGCTAGGACGCTTCGAGCTGCTCAAGAAGCTATACGAGGTCGGCATCAACACGTACAACGTGCACGACGCCGACCCGACGCAGATGGCAGCGTGGCGATTCCCTGTGTTCGTGCGGCCTCGTCACGAACACGAGCGCACGTCGATTCTGCTGCACCACAAGGCGGACGCCGAACGCTTGTTCGCACAGCATCCACAGCTCGCGAGCCCCGACTCGATGGTGACCGAGTACGTCGACACCGCCGAGAAGGGCGGCGTGTGGAACGGCATCTATCGCAAGTACAGCGTGCAGCGCATCGGTGATCGCTACGTCGCGCGGCACGTCATCTTCAGTCGCAACTGGGTGACGAAGACGTCCGATGTCGTCGAGATGGCACTGTCAGCCGAGGACGCAGCGTTCGTCGGCATCAAGCACCAGCCGCCGATCTTGCCCGAGGTGATTCGAGCGTTCGAGATCGCCGGCATCGAGTACGGCCGCATCGACTACGGCTTGCTCAACGGCAAGCCGCAGATCTGGGAGATCAACATCAACGGTGTTCTCGTTCCACGCCTCGGACGCATCAACTCGCAACGCCATCGCGCCCAGAAAGTCTCGGCGAAGCGCTGCGTCGATGCCTTCGAGGCAATTCTCAAGTAGATGGTATGATGCGGAGATGCCGCGACACGTGATCATCGCGCCGCAGCTCGACGCTCTCCAGCAGCTCGACGGACCACTGATCTACCTCGCCGGACCGATCCAAGGTGTAGGTGATTGGCAGGCCGACGCGATCGATGCGCTCGGGGAGCTTGCACCTGACGTTCACGTCGCGAGTCAGCGCGGCGCGAACTTCAAAGGCGGCATGGACAAGCAGCTCGTGTGGGAGCGCGCGTGCATCGACCGTGCAGCGCGCGACGGTGTGATCCTGTTCTGGTGCGCACGCGAGACCAGTCACCGCTGCAACCGCACCTATGCGGCACAGATGCGATTCGAGCTAGGCGAATGGATGGTGAAGGCAACGCTCGGTCTCGCGCGCGTCGTCGTCGGGATCGAGAAGGGCTTCACGGGCGGCCCGTACTTGCAGCGCCGGTTCCTGCTCGACTTCCCGAGCGTACCGGTGTGCCGCGTGCTGCGTCAGACGTGTGCAGCAGCCGTCGAGAAGCTCTCGAACGGCGGCCCGCAACTCATCTACCCGCGGCGGCTCGAAGACATGTTCGTGCCGCACTCGTTCGGCAAGAACAACGGCTAGCCTTCATTGTCTTCGGCGTCGTGGATCACCTTCTCGACGGCACGTGCCAGCTCGTGCTTCTCGCCGGGCGTCAGCCGCTTCCATGCTTGGCGCGTCATGTCCTCGGGACACTGCCACTCGAACGCGCCGATCATCTGCGTGAGCGCAGCGACGCGGTTCATGCGAGGGCTGTGCAAGATCTGCTTTGCGAGCAGCATCGAGCCGTAGCCGTAGTTGCCGTCCAGCAGCCAGCCGACGCGTTCGCCGACCAGGCGCGGTGAGTCGCGCATCGCCTTGAAGAAGTCGAGCTGCGCGTCCTTTCGATCGGCGAGCGGAGCCTTGCGGATCTCGTCGAGGTGATGCTGCGCCGCGCGACGCTCGCGCATCTCGTATTCGTGTTGGCTCGGGCTCGCCATGTCGGCGATAGTAACACCGATTCCGTTGCTTGATCGCGCGAGCGATCGTCGGTACGGTTCTGGGAACCTCACTCGGATCCCCCGAGTCCGGCCACGGCAAGGAGAATCATCATGGCTGTCACTGCTGCCCTCGTTCGCGCTTCCGGCAACCGCCTCACGTACCTGCTCACGCAGGACGGTAATGCTGGTACCACCCTCAACATCGGCGCGACCGGCGGCGCGACGCCCGATCTGCTGACCGACACCGCCGGTCGCAATGGCCAGATGCGGCGTCTCGCCAAGGCGAACACGGAGGGTTACGGCGCGATCGCGACGCCGATGACCCAGGCCAAGGCGCGTGCGGTTCTGCTCTCGGACTACGCGGGTGCGTCGCCGTCGGGTTCGACCCCGGCGAACTCGGGGGCATTCCCGACCGCCCGTGCGGCACTCTCGCCGCGCGACGTCGCGGCAGGCTGGGCGATCGACGCCAACGTCGCGGGCTCGAACATGGTCCTCGCGATCACGGCTCCCGCCGCCCCGCAGTTCTGCTACCTCGACGTGTACATCCCGGGCACGAACGGAGTCTGATAGGCTGGGGGCCCCATGGGGCTCCAGATCAGACGTGAAGGCGCGACACCGAACTTGCTCAAGTACAGCGTCGTCGCAGATGAAGAAGGCGGCGAGGTCATCCTGACCCAGGAGGATCTCATCAAAGCCGCTGTTCGAGGCCCGCTGCGGGATTACATCTCGCGCGGCGTGCGGCTCGGCGACAACGAAGCAGCGTGTCGTTACCTGCTCTGTAACCCGTCGATGCGCACATTCGTGACGCCACGTTCGTTCCCGCGCGTTGCGATGGACGGCATCGTCCACGGTCCGACAACGAGCGCCGCCGTGAGGATCATGGCCGAACCGAACGCGGTCGCGATTGTCGCGCTCGAATTCCGTCACACGCTCGCGGCGTAGCGATCAGTCGTCGTTGTACGGATCTGCCTCGCCCGGACCGACGAGCGAGTGCGGGTTCCAGAACAGCGCGTTGATCGTCACGGTGCCTTCGTCGGTGTTCGAGAACGCGACGCGAATCGTGCCCGTGGCCGGATCGAAGTAGGGCTCGCCGTGTGAGATCGTCGCCCAGGCGTCGATGGGCATCATGGGCATCACCTGGATACGCGACGGATCTCCGAAGCCTGGCTCGTCCGGCGACATGTCAGCGAACGACTGGTTCACCTGCGTGATACCCGTGTCGACGTCGAGCGTGTCATTGCCGGGAACGGCGATCCGCATTCGATTCCAGAGAAGTGCTCCTGCTTTCGTACCCATGATGGCCTCCTAAGCCGTAGCCGGTGTCGCGAGATGCGACGAGGTATCCCCGAGGCTACTGCCGATCGCGTGAGCGATCAACGCCAGGCTGCTTCGTACATCTGATGGGCGCCGGAGCCCCCGTAGACGGCCGGATAGTGCTTGATCCAGCCGAGGTGCGAGAGCACGGCCTGGCGCGCCGTGTACGGCCCCGAGTCAAGGAACTCGCGCAGGTTCTTGTACCAGAACGGCCCCGCGCCGTTGATCGTCTCGCGAATCTTGTCGGCGGCGTCCTTCCACGAGTAGCGTGGCATGACGCGCAGCTCGTACGAGCGGCGGTCCTTCTTGCGAACCGGTTCGAGCGTGAGCCCGTGTTCCTCGAACAGCGTGTCGGCCACCTTTTCGACGGCGTCGTACCACTTCGCGAAGACCTCTTCTTGGGCACGCTGCTCGGCAGCCATGCGCTCGTCCTCGTCGGGAATCCCGCGCGCTTCTTCCCAGTAGTACTCCTGGTTCATCTCGTCGATCTTGTCCCAGTCGGGCAGACCGAACATCTTCGCGAGCGCATCGATGGTGATCTTGTCAGAGCGTTGCTCGGGCATGTTCAGCGTCTCCTACGATACGAGCGTCCCATACCCGTACGACACTTCTTGGTCGCGCGGCCGATTCCAAAACCGATGCCGCCGAGCACGAGGATCGTGCCGCCGCCGATCACCCACGGTGCCCATGGGTACTTCGTGTACCAGATTGCCGCGTCCCAGAGCGGCAGTACACGGTTGAGGCCGACGCCCGGTGTCGACGGTGCGCCTGGAGCACTTGGCATGCTTGTGCCGGTGTCGAGCGCCTTGAGCGTCTTGATCTTCGTCACTAACTGCGGCAGTGCTGGGTCCTGGACGACTTCGAGCACCGTGTCGAGGTACGGGCCTGCCTTCTGGAGAATCGCGCCACCCTTCGAGAGCAGCGACGAGAGATCCGAGATGGGGTCTCCGAGCCCGTCGGCGCACTGGAGGGTCAGCACCCGTCGAGCCTATCATCGATCGTGCGAGCGATCATCGATTCCTCTTGACGAAACCCGTAGTAGGGTCCAGCGATGCTCGAACCCTTGATCTTCGCTATCACTGCCCTGGTTACGTCCCTGTCACCCGAGCAGGCGCGTGAACACGTCGAAGCAGCGACGGCCGCTGCGACCGAGCAGACACCGGTCGAGCTACTACTCAGCATCGCGTTCATCGAGTCGCGCTACGACCCCCGCGCGCTCAGTCGCAACGAATGCGAGAGTGCAGATCCAGAAAGCTGCACGCGCAAGACGGGCGTGTGGCCGAGAGCCGCGAGGCCGCCGAAGGCTCGACCGAGTTGGTACTGCGGTCCGATGCAGACCGGTGGCTACGTGCCGTGGGACGAATGCCAGCGCATGCGCACAGACGTCGCGTACGCGTACGGCGTCGGGGCTGCACATCTGCAGGCGTGGCTCGACGATAAGCGCTGTGCACGACTGCCCGTCGATGATCGACTTCGGTGCGCGCTCGCCGGCTACAACGGCGGCAATCAGGCGCTCACGAACTATAAGACGTCGCGATACACGAACTGGGTCTTGACGATCCGTTCGCGCATTGTACGAAACGCTGCTCGCGCAGCGTCGTCGTAGCTACGGCGCCGCGTTGTACGTGTCGGCGTCGCCGGGACCGATCAGCGAGTGCGGATCCCAGAACAGGACGTTGATGAACGTCTGCACGCCGTTCGAGAACTGCACGTGGATCGTGTTCGTCGTCGTGTTGAAGTACGGCTCGCCGTGGGTCACGCCTTGCCAGTCCGAGAGCGGTGCCATCGGAATGACCTGGATGCGTGACGCGGGCGGCGTGCCGGCGACCGGCGACACGGCCGCGTTGACACCTAACGGCGGCTCACCCGGCGAGTAGTCCGGGAAGCTGCGGTTGGGCTGCGTCAGCCCGGTGTCGATGTCGATGACGCCGTCGAGGATCTCGACGCGCATGCGATTCCAGAGAAGTGCTGCTGCCTTCCTTCCCATGACTAGCCCTCCTCGTTGTAGGCGTCCGCGTCACCGGGACCGATCAGCGAGTGCGGATCCCAGAACAGGACATTGATGGTGGCGGGCGTCTTGTCGGCGTTGTTGAACGTGACGAAGATCGTCCCGGTGGCGGGGTTCACGTACGGCTCGCTGTGCGTGATGTTGGCCCACGGCGTCGTCGGTGCCTGCGGGATGACCATGACACGCGACGCGGGCAGTGCGCCATCCGGCGGGCCGGGCGGCGCGATCGTGATGCCCATCGGCGGTTCGTTCGGCGACATGCTGCCGAATCCCTTGTTGACCTGCTCGATGCCGGTATCGACCTCGGTCAGACCGGCGAGCAGCGTCAGATGCTGTCGGTTCCAGAGAAGTGCTCCTGCTTTCGTACCCATGATGGCCTCCTTGCCGTGACCGGGTCGCGCTGTGCGACGAGGTTCTCAGAGGCTACCTGTGATCGCGCGAGCGATCAACGTTCACTACCAGTCGTGGTCGTAGGCTTTCGGCGTCTGGTAGCCGGCCTTGTGCATCAGGAAGATTGCGCGGCCACCGAGAATCGCACCGGTTGCGAGTGAGCCACCGAGCACCATGAGGCCTGCGACGACGGGGTTGCGTGCGCGCAGGAAGTCGACGACGTCACCGAGCTGTTGCTGTTGCTGCGGGATGACTTGCAGGCCGCCGTTCATCACGGTGAAGTAGCTCGGATCGCAGTAGTCGCAGACCGGACCGCGCGCAGGGTAGCGCCGACGGTACATGACCGGCGTGCCGCCGGGTCCGAACACCTGCATCGCGACACGTGTGGGGCCGATGACTGCAGCATGCGGCGAGATCGCCGAGCCGGCGGGCGGGTACGACACGATGTTCGCGCCCAGACCTGCGAGCTGCGCGGGGGTGTTGCCTTCGAGCGTAAAAACATGTGGCATGGCGCTAATTCCTCTTCCAGCGCCGCCGATTGATGATGCGGCTGATTTGAGATCGGTGAACGTTGAACCGCTGCGCGAGGTGGGTCTTGGAGACGCCACGGTTCGCGTCCTGACGGATTTGATCGACTTGCTGTTGGGTCAGCTTCGCCATTCCATCAGCCTCACCTGGGTGCATACGACCCTTGCGAGACGCGTCCTGCATATTGTCCCGTCGTGTGCCGACGAACAGGTGATCAGGATTGACGCACGAAGGCGTGTCGCACTTGTGCAGTACATGCAGCTTTGCTGGGACCGGACCGCGATACTTCTCATACGCAAAGCGCGAAGCGAGAACCTTCGCATTCTTTGGACCGAGCACGCCGTAGCCTTGAGATTGTGTTCCGCCCAACCACAACCAGCAGCCGCTGTTCGGTTCCGGGATGAACCGGTCCTCGAACGGGCTGTTGCGTTTGATCAGGTGCACAGGCACAGGGCAGCTCCTTGGTCAATAGCCTACCACGATCGCGTGCGCGATCGTCACTTCGCTCGTTTGCGCTTACGGGCGCCGCGGAGCGGCGTTCCCGGCGGGAACTCGAACTTGCCCTTGGCCTTCCAGGTCGCACACGCTGCGTTCGCCTGTGCGACCGCCTCGGCCGGGTTGTTGACGTCGACGCGATAGCCGGGTTGCTTCTCGGTCGTACAGAACCGCAGGAACGGCTGTCCGTTCTCGAACGCGAGCTGCACCGGGCAGCCAATACGCTTGAGCGCGCCGAGACACGGCTTGTTGTTCTTGGGCGTCGCGACCGTTTTGCTCGTCGAGTTGAACTTCTTGCCGAGGTTGAACTTGCTGATGCCGCCACGGCTCTCGCCGACGAGAGCACACGACTTCGCGTCGGTCTGTCCGGTTTTGCCGGGCTTTCCGCCGACGACGACGCGCAGACACGGCACGTCGTCCTTGCTGACGACGCCCTTCGCGGTCGGTGGCTTCTTCTTCGGCATGACGTTCCTCAGTGGAGCGAGTAGTTGACGATCTCCGTCGGCGCGATCCAGCACGCGCGACAGCCCTTGCCGTTCGCATCGCCGAGACCGGGAGGCGCGACAGCTTTGCGGCACGTGTGCTTCGCGTCGTCGGTCGCGTACGCTTGGCAGTTCCACGTGTAGCGCGGGTCCGGGCCCGTGAGCTTGGGCGGGAACCGATGCGCGTGCTCGTAGACGTAGCGCTCACGCTCGGGCGTCATGCCGAGGTTCTGCGAGACCGCAATCACCGTCGTTGGTCCAGCCCAACCGGGGCCGAGATCGATGGGGCCGTGTTCGTTCACCTCGTATGCGCTCGGACGGATGATCAGGTTGCGCGGCTCGCGGTTGATCTTGTTGACCGCGTTGATGCCCCAGCTCGTTGCCCAGATGCGCGACGGCGCCCAGAACGTGATGTCCGGGAGCCGGTCCGCGATCATCTTCCACTGGTGTAGGTACTCTTCCTCGAAGAAGTCGCCTGAGTCGTGGATGCGAAAGAACCGCCGCCCCGTCGGCTCGGGCGGTAGATCCTGCGTCGCTTCGGCGCCTTCACCCTGCACCGTACCGCCGTTGAGCTTGTAGTCGGCGTTGTCGATCGCGTAGACCATCGCCTCGACGAACGCCGTCGAGCCGTTCGGCAGCACGTAGTTGATCGCCTGGCGCGCCCACAGGAACCGGAGGATCTGCGCGAACTGCACCTGGCCTGTCGAGTACTGGCCGCCCGTTGCGTAGCAGTGCTCGCAGATCGCTTGCGCGAGATTGACCGGCGTGTTCGCCGGTCGGCCGAGACCGATGTTGACGAGCCGCGCGCCTGCGTCGAGCGCCTTCTCGGGAACGACGCTCTGACCGGCGACCGCACCAGGGCACGCGCCGCCGATCTGCGGTGCGCCAGCCGGCAGCGACCACGACGGCGCGTTCATCTTCGACGTCCACGACAAGAGCTTGTACTGCGAGACGTCGGGATTCGTGGCTGGGTTCCATGCCGGGCCCGGACCGATCGGACGGTCGAGCACGAGGAAGACCTTCTTCGTGTCCTTGCCCTCTACGTTGCCGGGTCGGACGATGAACTGCAGGCCTTTCAGGCTCTCGAACACGGCATCGCGCACGAACACCATGCCGAGTAGGCCAGCGTGGGCGTCCGCGAGGACCGATTGCGGTGCGGGGCACGCGTGGTGATCTTCGCCGAGGTTCGGGCCGCTGAGCGAGCCGACACACATGTCGTAGGCACGCTCGATCGCGGTGACGTCGCCGGGGACTTCGAGGTGCGGGATGATCGCGGCCATGACGGGACTCTACCGCGCCTTTCGGCGTCGACGCGAGCGTGCTCCGAGTGCGCTCAGGCACGAACCTCCGACGTACAGCAGTGCGCCGGGCCGGCTCCACGTCCGCTGCGTCGAGCGGTTCGGCTTGCTCGCCCTGAACCACTCGTCGAGGCGGTCACGTGTCGATGGCGTGCAAGCCGTGAAGCACTGCACGTCCTTGCCGTGCGAGACGCACGACGACATCGGGATGCCGTAGCGGGCCGCCTCGCGCTGGATACTCTTCTTCGGACCCTTGGCGATCAGCGAGACGTGCTCGCGGCGTTGACGCTTCGCCATGATCAGCGGCGCGCTTTCCGCCGACGGCGCTTGCGACCGGTCATCGTGTGGCTGTGGTTGACGAGGCACGCGCTGTTGAACTCGGTCGCGGCCTTGCGGACCAGCGCCGCGTGCGACGGCGCGCTCGCCCGGCCGCCCGCACCCTGATGCGCGAGGTACTGACCGTACGCGGTCATCATCGAGCCGTACGCGTTCGATGCGGCACCGCACCGACCGTTGCGGGACTTGTTGGTGACGAGCGCGACCATGTGTCCGATCTCCTCGGACGCCTCGGTCATCTTCTTGGTGTGGATCGCCTCGGAGCTGCCGAGCCCGCGACGACGCTTGCGCCGCGCCATGACTAGCGCCTCGCCTTGCGACGACGACGCCGCCGACCGACACCGCCACCGACCGCGTAGCACTCGCTGCGGTTGCACTCGGCAACCGTGCGCTGCAGGCCGGGGAGACCTTCGGTGACGCGGCACACCGCGTTCGGGTGCTTCTTCGAGCAGGCCTTGGCCTGATCGAGCGCGGCGCTCTTGGTCGTGTGGACACTGCGGCGCCACGTGGCGGGGCCGCTGACGACGAAGCGATCACTCGAACCGCGCAGGGTCCTGCGCCTCTTCTTCCTCTTCGCCATGACTAGCGACTCCTCTTGGCTCGGCGCCGCTTGCGACGGCGACCGAAGTTGACGGGGCACGCCTTCGCGAAGACGTGCATCTCGACGTCGTCGACGCGCCACTCACGCTTGGTGGTGGGAACGAGCGTGATGTGACGCTCGTCGATCTTGCGACGCGTTGCTTGCTTGCTGCTCGGGCTGTACGCGAAGCACGCGCCGACCGGCAGACGCTCGAAGGTGGTGGACGTGCTCACCGACGGCTCCTGCGCCGCGTACGACGCTTACGGCGACCGAGCCCGGCCGCGTTCGGACGAACGCAGACGTCGATGAAATGCCCGATCTTCCGTGGATTGACGTCGCGGTTCGCGGCGCCGGCATCCACGGCTTCGTAGAGCAGATCTTCGAGCATGTCCTGGCAGCGTTGCTTCGGCATGAGAAGCCTCGGGAAATAGAACGGGGGACGGACAAGAAAAAGGCCGCGTACGTCAAACGCACGCGGCCCTTCTCTCAGGCTGGCGCCGGAGCGCGCCGCGACTAGCGGCGCTTGCGGCGGCGGCGGGCCGGGATCGCGCAGCCCGCGCGACCCTTCGCCCAGCGGTAGCCCTTGCGGAGCCGACCGTTGGCCTTGACGCCCGCGGCGCTGCAGCCCTTGCCGCGGCGGCGGCGACCGACCAGGGTCACGCCGCTCGAACCGAGGCGGCGACGACGGCGACGGCGGCGCTTGCCGAGACCGTCACCCGAGAGGTTCTCGATGCTCATCTTCATGTCCTTCGTGAAAGTTGACCCTGAAGTTGGCGGTATGCCTTCTCTCGGGGTTGTGAGGAAGACGATCCCATGAGCGATCCTCGGCGTCAAGACGATCGCATCCGCGATCGTCGTCATGGCGCCCGGCGTGTTTTGACCACATTTGAAGTACACTCGCGGTCAACGCGCGATGCCTATCCTCAAACGAGGCGAGAATCCACGGAAGGTGTTCCGGCAGCGGCACCGTGAGCGCGGCCCCAGCAAGCTGTTCACGTTCGATGATCTGGCAGCAGCGGCCGACGAGGCACCGGCCACGACACGGTCACGGTTGCGGACGTCGACCGATGCGCGAACGGCCGCGCGCTACATCATAGATGCGCTCGCGGGGCGCTCCGTCCGGCTCACGGACGTGCAGGCCGTACAAGCTCTGCACGGTGTCGCGACGCTCGCACAGTGGCGCGCACGCTGGCCGCGCTTCGATCTGTATGCATGCGGGTTCCCGAGCTGCAGCGCGACGATGCTGCAGCCGGGACTCTGCGACAAGCACGGCGGTCCACTGCAGCCGTTCGCGAAGATCGTGGACGACCACTTCATGATCTTGACCGGCCACGAGTACACGCCGCTGTGCCGCGTCGTGTTCGGTGTCATTGGTAGCGGGTCGGTCGAGCACATCGATCAGAATCCGTGGAACAACCATCCCGACAACCTCGCGGTGCCGCCTGACGTCCACGTGCGTAGCGCGCGGCGCAACCGCTGGTCGTACGGGTACCGCGAACTCGCCGACCTGTTCGATCTGTCCGAGAACGGCACGCGGCAGGCTGTCTCGCGTGGACAGGTTAACCCGGCGTCGCTCGACAGCATCACCAGCTTCTGGTGGCTGCGCCAAGACAAGCGTCGCAGCTAGTGATTCCGCGGCATCTGGCTCACGCACTTCGAGCAGAACCGCATCGCTTGCTGGTTGCGCGTCAGGTATGTGCCCTGCGACGGATGCATCGCGCACGCGCACTTCATGCACAACGCTTCCTGCAGATTGTACTGCTTCGCCATGTCCCAGCCGACGCGGAACATGCCGATCTTCCCGGACGCGACGATCGCGTCGCGGATCTGCTTCAACGACATCCCGTCGGGGTAGATGTAATCGTCGGGTAGGTTGAAGAGCTTGGGGCTGCGCGGCACGGCTAAGCTCCTCGCAGAATCGTGTCGTCGGACATGATCAGCACCGCGGGCTTCATACCACGTCGTTCGCCGGTTGCGCCGACCGCGTGGCGCTCGGACACCGGCACGACGGTGGCCCACGCGTACAGCTCGCGAACACGTTCGTGGTCGCTGTTCGAGGCGATGAACACGGCGCCGCGCTCGTGCGCTTCCCTCAAGGCCGTGGCGAGATCGAGATGATCTTCGTCGGTGAAGCCACCGGCCGTGTAGTCGCTGAACGTCTCGTAGTACGGTGAATCGACGTAGAGCACGTCGCCGGCCGTCGCGCGCAGGATCGTCGATCGGAAGTCGGCAACGCGGATCTCGGCGTCCTTGAGCGCCTTCGCGACGGCGTGCAGCTCATCCTTGCCGGGAATACCTGCGCTCGAACGATCACCGCCATGCGGGACGTTGAACTTGCCCTTGCTGTTCTCGCGGTAGAGCCCGTTGAAACCGAACTTGTTGAGGAAGATGAAGCGCGCCGCTGCAAACACGACGCTCGACGGCTCACTGGCTCGAACGGCCAGGTAGCTCTCCTTGTCGGTGCCCTTCTCGACGAGCGTCTGTAGTGCCCACGCGACCGCTTCTGGGCTCTTACGGATGGTTGCGTAGGTCGCGACGAGCGGCTTGCAAACATCGGCGAGGATCATTCCCGGCAAGCCGAGATCGAGCGCGACTGCCGCCGAGCCCATGAACGGCTCGATGTAGCGACCCTGCGTCGTGCCGAGGCGCTCGTAGATCGACGGTGCGATCGTCGGCACGAGCCAACGCTTGCCGCCCACCCACTTGATCGGAGCGGTGCAGTGAGCACGTGGAGGCAGCAACGGTTCGGTGTTCGGTAGCTCAGCTTGGTGCACACTGTTGGTGCTGGTCTCGGTCTCGGTTTCAGTCTCGGTCGACATCATGGCTCCCCTAGGTGCGTGTGAGCCAGAACAGCGCGACGCTGACGAACAGAATCGTCAGGCCGATAGCGAGCGTCGACGACGACGAGTGAGGTCGGTCCGGCGGTGCGCCACGCGCGAGCAGATCGCGCATCAACTGTTTCTGGGTCTCACGCTTTAGCATTGGTCGTTGGTGGTGTCGCTTCGTAGTCCATCCCGAGCTGGCGTTGGTCGCGCAGGTCGAGGTAGTACCCGATCGCTTCACGGACGTCGTCGAATAGCTCTTCGGACGTCATCTTGTGGTCCTTGTCGTACTCAGCGATGCGGAATCGTCCGTCCTCGACGCGATCGAGCCAGAGCGTGGCGAACAGCTCGATGCCAAAGCCGGCCGGGTGCGTAAGCACCACGGCAAGCGCCGCCATGAGGTGTTCTTCGTGGGCGCGTGCGATGAGGTCGGAGTTGGTGGTCACGTAGGGAACTCGCCGGGAAGGCCGAGATCCTGCCACATCCAGCGCAGGTTCTGCTCGAACGGTTTGGTCCCGTCGATGATCACGGCAGATGCGAAACGCACGCGCAGGTCACGATACGCTTGACACATCTTCTCTAGCCGTTCGAGCTGCTCCGGTTCGTAGAGCACGTTGCGCGCCTCGCCGCGCGCCTTGCGCCGCTCCATCGCGACTTCGGCGGGCACGTCGACGAGATAGATGCGATCGGGGATGATGAAGCCGGCCGGCGCTGTGACCTGACTGACGCGATCGATGCCGTGGACTTCGCCCTGGTAGACGTTGCCCGAAACCATCGTGTGGCGATCGCAGATGAGCCAGTTGCCGTCGGACACGGCGCGCCGGATCTGCGGTTCCATGTCGACGCCTTCGGCGACGAACAGCCACATCATGGCCTTCGGGCTGACGATCGCTTTGCCCTCGAACGTGTCGCGGATCAGCGATCCGACGACGGACTCACGACCGGGAAACGCCATGTGGCGCACGTGTTGATCCGGAACACGGCAGATCAGCTCACCGAGCCGTTTCGCGAGCGTTGACTTGCCGGAGCCGTCAGGACCCTCGAAGACGACGTACTTGCCGCGCATCTTCACTTGGCGCCGCCGAGCGACTCGGCGAGACGGATCAGGTGCTGTGCGAGCTTGTTCTGGGCGTCGCCCGCGGTGTGGAGCGGGCTCGACGTGATGTGCAGCGTGGCGGTCCAGCCGCCGGAGCCCTGCGCGATCTCGATCTTGGTGGTGAAGTCCTTCGCCATGCCGGCGGTCTGGACGGGCGGGACGTACTCGTACTTGGTTGGAATCAACGACATGATGGTTCTCTTTTCGTTACGGGGTGACGGTCGCGAGGAACTTGCCAGCATCGGCGAGATCCTGGGAGTAGCCTTTGAACGGCAAGCTCGCGAGGAACTGCCGGCCGTAGCGCTTGGTTTTGATGCGCTGGTCGAGTAGCACGAACACGCCGTGGTCGTTCACGCTGCGAATGAGGCGACCGGCACCTTGTGCGAGCGTGATCGTCGCGCGCGGCACGTAGAAGTCCTCGTAGAACGTGTCCGGGTGCTTCTCCTTCATCATGTCGACGAAGGGATCGTCGAAGCTCTCGAACGGCAGCTTGTCGATCACGAGGCACGACAGTGACTCGCCCGAGACGTCGAGACCCATCCAGAAGCTGCGCGTCGCGAGCAACACGCTGTCGGTTTGCTCGCGGAACATCTGCGCGAGCATCTTGTTCGGCGCGTCGCCTTGGACGAGCAGCGGGTAGTCGATGCGGTCCTTGATCTGCTCGGCGATGTGCTTGAGGCGGCGCCACGACGTGAACAGTGCGAGCGTGCGGCCCTTGCACTCCTGGATGAGCTGCACGAGCGCGTTCGACGCCGCTGCGTCGAAGATGGCTTCGTTCTCGCCGGTTGGGAACGGGATCCCGAGTGGGATCACGAACCGCGCCTGCTTCGCGTAGTCGAACGGACTCGCGACCTTGATGACCTGCGTCTTCGCAGTCAGCACCGGATCGGTCAGGCCCAGCTCGCCGCGAATGAAGTCGAAGCCGCCACCTGCCGCGAGCGTCGCCGACACGCAGACGATCGAGTCGTACTTCGAGAACACGAGCTTCTTGAGCGTGTCGCCGACGTGATACGGCGCCGCGCACAGCTTGATCGTCGAGCCAGTGACGCGCGCGGTGTCCATCGGCTTGTCGAGCCAGTACGCGGTCATGTCATCGGTCTGATCGACGAACGCGCGGATGTTGTCGGCGAATTCCTGGGCGCGCTCCTGGACCTTCTTGCGGTTGTTGCAGGCAGCGCAGATCTCGTCGACCATGCACGCGCCGCAACCACCACTCGCGGCCTGCACGACTTCCTTGAGCGTGTCGCAGAGGTCGTCGACGTTGACGAAGCCGGGGTCTTTCAACCGACCGCTCGTACGGTACTGCAGCGCATAGTCGGCGATCTTCTCGAACACGGGCGCGGCGACCTGGCGCAGCGTCTTGGCTAGCTCGCGCTCGCCGACGCGGTCGCTGACAGCCGTCGCGAGTCGCCGGATGCCCCATTCGCTGATCTCGGTACCGAAGCAGCGCCGTGCGATCGATGCAGCCTCGTGCGCTTCGTCGAACACGACGAAACCGAACTTGTGCCAGAACGGATCGTTGCTGTGCTGCAGCTTCGAGTAGAACAGGTCGTAGTTGACGATCACGACGTGCGCCGCCTCGGCTTCGATGGCGGCCAGCTCGTGGAAGCAGGTCTGGTAGTGCACGCAGGCACTGTGGTCACAGTCGTCACCCGAGATCGAGACGGCGCGCCAAGTCTGATCGCTGACCACAGGTGCATCGTTGCGATCGCCAGAGCACGGTGGCGCAGCCACCCACGCACTCAGGGCGTCGCCCTCGTTCTCGGAGCCCATCGGCCAGTTGAGGCTCCGTGACTCGCGCAGGATCAGCTCGCGCTGGCAGATGTAGTTCGAGCGGCCCTTGAGCAGCTTGAACTTGAAGTTCTCAGCGATGGTGCCCTTGAGGATCTCGGCGAGCAGCGGCAGGTCTTTCTCGGCGAGTTGATCCTGCAGCGCCTTGTTGGCGGTCACGATCAGCGACGGCTGACGTGTCGCGACCGCGCGCAGGATCGCCGGGATCGCGTACGCGAACGACTTGCCGATGCCCGTCGGACCTTCAGCGAGCAGGATGCCGCCGCGATTGGCGACGTTCCAGATGTCGCGCGCGAGCTGCACTTGGCCCTCGCGACGCTCGTAACCGGGGATGAATCGTGCGAGGGCCCCGGTCTGGTCCTCGAACAGTGCTTCGATGTTGCTCGTCATGCTCTTGCTCCCCTAGAAAAGACCCTCTGACAGGAACGACTCGATCCAGATGTGCAGCGGCAAACAGTCCGCTGGATTGACGGTGTAGAAGTCCTTCGTCGCGCGATCCTTTCGATCACGGATCGTTTCGAGTCCCCATGTCGCAGGTTCGTATGGTGCGACGATGGTGCCGTCCGCGAACCGAAGGATGTAGAAGTCGACCGGCGTCCGGTCTGCCTTGACCTTCTCGTCGACGATCGGGTTGTTGCCGTGCGTGAACGCGCAGAGCCACTTGTACCGGTGCTTGTACTGACACGTGAATCCTTCGATCCTGAAATCGATGTCGTGCGTGTAGGCGTCGATGTCATCGATCGATTCGCGGAAGCCGTGTGACTTTTCCTAGACGGTGAGGCCGTAGCTGCGCAGGTAGGTAGCGAACGCAGCTTCGTGACGGTGGGCCCTCTCGATCGCTTCGCGAGCTTCTTCGTCGGTCTTCATCAGTTGACCTCTGCCCAGCTCTTGCCGGCCTTTGCATCGACCGGAAAGTTGACCGTGGTACCCTCGTACGTGACTTCGCGCGTGAAGCTCTCGATGATGAGCTTCTTCATCATGTCCTGATCGTCTTCGTCACACTCGAACACGACGGCGTCGTGGATCTGCAGGATCGGGAACGCGGTCAGCGGCAACCGCGGCATGATGTCCATCAGGCCCAGGTTGATGATGTCGGCGCCGGTCGACTGCACCGGGAAGTTGACGACCTCGGACAGCTCGAACTGCTTGAGCGGGAAGCAGCGGCGGCGGCCGAGAATCGCGCTGCGCACCTCGCCGACTTCCTCGGCGGTGCGCATCATGCGCTGGTGCCACGCCGTGACGGCGGGCATCTTCGTCTTCATTGTCGCGACCATCTTGCCGATCATCCCAATCGTGACGTTCGGGTAGTCGCGCACGACGGCCTTCCACAGCGTGTCGACGGCGCCGCCGTAGAACGCGCCGTACTCAGGCCGCTTGATCATGTCGCGGAGGACTTTCCGTTCGTCGACGGGGCGCGTGTCGAAGTCGGGCCAGACGATGCGAGCGAACTCGCTGTGAATGTCCTTGTCGTTGTTGAAGATGTCGAGGAGGAATGGATCGGCCGAGAGCAGCGCGATGATGCGCGCTTCGAGCTGCTTGGCATCGAAGGCAACAAGTGCGCGACCGGGGCGCGCAATGACCTGCGATCGCAGGTTCGGGCGACCCTTCTTCTTGTCGGCCTTGGGCCAGTTCTGCGAGCCAGGTGCTTCGGAGCCCCAACGGCCGGTGATCTTGTGGACGCTCCAGCGCGGGTGCACACGGTCGTCTTCGTCAGCGAAGCCGTAGACGATCTTCTCACCGTACTGGCGCGTGAACAGGCGCTCGACGAACGTGTTGAGCAGCTTCGCGTTCTCGCGGTAGGTCAGGAGTGCGCGCACCTCGGGGTAGTGCACGAAGCTCTCCAGGATGTCCTTCTTCGTCGAGATCTTGCCACTCGCGGTCTGGATCGACAGCGGGACGCCGCAGGCCTTGAGGAACGACACGACGTGATCGCCGGAGTCGAGCAGGAACTTGAACGGCTTCTTCGGGTTCTCCATCTCGGCGAGGCGCTTGGTGATGCGCTCTTCGAGGTCGAGGGAGTCGTGCTTGCGTGGGCGGCGCGCCTGTTCGAGTGCAAGACGCTCACGGAAACGGGCGTTGATGCCGGGCTCGAAGACCTTCGCGTTCAGCTCACCGCGCGTGCGATCGATGTGCGCCTTGAAGCCGACCCGGAGCTGCTCGTTGACCTCGCGGTCGATCGGCACGCCCTTGACGTGCATGATGGCCGCCGCGCGGGCCATCGCCTTGTCGACCTCGTACGTCTTCTCCGAGTTCGATTTCTTGATCGCGATGGTCAACGGCGCGGCGTCGCGCATCGTCGCGAGCGTGTCGCGCGCGTTGTACGGCAGCAGCTCTTCGAGCGAGCCTTGCCCATGGCGGTACTCGGCCTTCCACGGCGTGATCGCGTGGAACTGCGTCGTCACACGCTGCAGGTCGTGCGGCAAGCCCGGAAACGCGCTGTGGTGCATGAGCAGCGTGTCCTCGCGTGGACCGTTGACCTCGAAGCCGTGGCGGTTCAATACCGGCACATCGTAGAGGCCGTTGTGGAACCACTTCGTGATGCTACTGTCGGCGAGGATAGCAGCGATCAAGCGCTTCGCGCGCTGAGTGAGGATCTGCCACGCGACGCTGATCGCGCGATCGACGGTGGCGAGGCCAATCGCGTTGAGCTTGGCGTGCGCGGCCTGCAGGGCCGAGTGCTTCTTCGGATCGTCGACGTAGGTCTCGGTATCGCAAGCCATCTCGCGTTTGGCGCGGATGTCGCGGACCATTTCCTCGACGAGCTTCTCAGCACGAACTGGATCGGCGGTCTCGTACTCGATGTCGTCGGTGAACTTGATGTCGATCCCGCGCGCGAGCAGGTTGACCTTCTGAAGGTCGTACATGAGCGACCAGAAGCCGAGGTCGCTCGTGTGCGCGCCGCCGCCGGAACCGCCACCGCCACGGAGAATCGCTGCCGGGTGCGTCGTCGGAATGACATAGCGCTTGCCGGTGCCGTCGAAGTCGACTTCGTGCAGTGCGCCGGCCATCTGCGTGATCGAGAACTTCTCGCCGCAGAAACCTTGCGCAGCAATCGCGCCGAGCGCGGCAACGGGTCGACCTGGGAATTCAGCTAGCTCGCGCTGCAGACGCGGCGCACAGCAGCGACGCGCCTCTTTCTTCTGTGTGTCGGTGGCACCACTCGGTGGCTGGCACAAGGTTGCGTTCGTGATCCAGACGCTCTCGCGGCGCGTCTTGATGCGCAGGAGCGCGTCCGAGACCATGCGACCGGACTGTCCGACGAACGGACGACCCTGGATGACTTCGTTGTGGCCGGGACCTTCACCGACGACGAGCCAGATCGGCCGCTCGGGACCTTCAGCGACGACAGGTTGGCGCGGCTTGCCGTGTGACGCGAACGGACACGTCGCACACTGGGCGCCGTCGACCTTGCCGCGGACAATCAGCGGCGGTTCCCACACCTCTTCTTCGGCGGGCGCGGGCGTGGGTGCGGCCATGCCGGTCACGCGACAGATTCCTTGATGAAGGGTGTCGTCTCGTCGTCGGCGGTCGGCGGCAACATCTTGACGCAGATGCCGCAGATACCGTCGCGCGTGATCGGCTTGTCCGTGCCGATGTGGCAGCGGCACTGCCGGATGATGTTCGTGCAGTAGCGGCAGTCGATGCGGTAGTGGTCTTCGCACTTCGGCGGCATGAGCCTCTCCTTGCGCCAGCGGCGCAGGCCATACACGTTGATGGCAGCGAACGTAACCGCGTTGAGCATGTTGGCGATGCTGAGCGCGACGATGCCGAACGCGAGCCAGAACACGTTCGAGACCAGCCGAATGATCCAGCCGGTCTCGCTCTTGCGCGCGATGAGGATGTTGGCCCAGACGTTCGTCGCGAACGCGACGAGGCCCACACCTTCGGTCAGGACGCCGCTGAGGGTCACGAGACGGGCCTCTTGACGATCGTCGACAACTCGACGTCGAGTGCGCGCACGACCTTGATCGGCAGCATCCCGAGCCCGCTGTCGTGCAGTACTTCGGTCGCGACAGGTCCCTCCGAGGGAACGCACTCGACCGTGAAGTGCCAGCCGCCACGGAGAATCAACGGCGTTTCCAGCTTGGGCGCGGCAGCGTCCAGGTACTGGGTGTACTGAACGAGAACGTGATCCAACAGCGTGTACAGCTCCGAGATCTTCGGTGCGGTGTACATCGCTTGCTGTGCTGCTGTGAGGCGTGCCGCGAGTTCTGGCAACGTCGGGTTCAGGTTGTAACGCCCCCAGTACCGGTCGATCAGCGTCAGGATGTTGGCGCGGAATTGCGCGTCCGGGGCGTCGTTCACGCGAAGCTGCAGATCTCCCCACGCACGAGCATCACGGTCTTCACCCGCGCCGAGCGGCGGCGTGTATCCGCGCGTGGGCAGCACAGCAACGCCCGTGACGTACCACTCGTGGTCGTTGGGGATCCGCAACACAGTACCGACCGGTACAACGAACTGCCGGGGGCTGATGTCATGGATCTCGATCTTGCCGCCGTCGGGACCTGTGATGCTCATGCGTCGATCTCGAACAGCGTCTCGCTCGCCTTGACCGCGCCGCGACCAACATCGACGACGAGCTGCTTCGCGCGCATGCGGCTGATGTACGCGTCGCGCGACGACCGCGCGTAGCCGGTCTGCTCGTCGATCGCCGTCTTGTCGACGGCATCCGGGTACGAGTCGATCAGGATCCGCAGCACGTTGCGCTCGCCGTCGGGCAGCTCGCGGTACCAGTAGTCCTGCAGCGCCTGGCCCGTCGGCAACGGCTCGGCGTGTGGCATCGCAGCGATGCCGGCTTCGGTCGCGAACACGTAGACGAGGTTGGTCTCGACGAGCCCTTTCGCCTTCAGACGGCTGATGTACGCGTCGCGCGAGCTGCGTGCGTAGCCGGTGAGGACCGTGAGCTGCGTGCGCTGTAAACCCTTGGGGAACTGGATCAGCGCACGTAGGACCGCCTGCTCGCCTGCAGGCAGCTCGCCGCTGTCACTGTCGGACGGACGCGTCACGGGCGCTGGCTTACGTTCGGGACGAACCGGCGTTTGGGCGCGGTCACGATCACGAACAGCTTGTGCCGTGCCCTTGATCAGCGTATCGACGGGTCGGATCTTGAAGCCCGGCGGCGGCTGCGTCGGTTGCTTGACCGGCAGCACGAGGCCCTTCGCGAGCCAGACGTTCTTGACGACGCCCAGCTCGGTGTTGAGCAGGCCGAGGTCGTTGAGCATCTTGTCGCCGAGGCCCATCGCCTTGTCGACGATCGCTTCGAGCCGTGTGATCTGCTTGTCGGACAGCACCGACTTCTCGACGATCTTCTCGACGGGCGTCGGTCCCTCGCTCTCGGCCTTCTTGAGCTGCGCACGCAACTGCTTCACCTGCGCTTGCAGCTCGACGACTGTCTTGGCTTCCTGTTCGGCTTCCTGCGGCAGATCTTTCAACTGCGCGAGGATCTTCTTCACCTTGTCGCGCGGCGCGGGCGGTGCCATCGCACGTTGGCCGGCGCGCAGGTGCGTCGTCTTGACGTCGCCGACCTGGATCAACGTGACTTCGTCGGAGAATGCAGGTCCGAACGCGTAGAACTGACCTGGCTTGAGCGTGCGTAGCGCACGCATGTCGTCCTTCGTCGTGAAGCCCAGCTCGTCAGACGCACGCTTCATGTCGACGTCGAGCGACGAGCGCCCGATCAGCTTGCTGTTGCACTCGGCGGCGGCGTCCTTGTTGAGCTTGGCGATTCGCTGCGTGGCAAGAATGCCAGCGAATCCGCGCTTGCGCCCGAGCGACATGAACTGTTTGACGGCCTCGGCGCTGATCGCGCTGCCCTTCTCGGGGCAGTAGAGGTGCGCCTCGTCGATGAACACGAGGCACGGATGCCACAGGTCGCGCGGTGAGTTGGTGATCGCGTCAAGGAAGCGCCGCACGAACTCGGCGCGCTGCACACCCAGCTCGTAGATGTCGACGATCGCCGAGACGCCCAACTCCAAGAGTCGCCGAGCGAGTAGCGCGGCGCTCTTGATGTCGGCCGGCGCCTCTCCACCCTTGCGCGCGATCACGTAGTCGAACTGCTCAGCGAGCGTGTGGTACTCACCGTCGTGGTCGATGATGATCTGCTGCACCTTGCCGTACGTCTGCTCGGCGATGCGCCGAATCGTTCGGCTCTTGCCGCCACCGCTGTTCGCCTGGACGAGCAGCTTGCTCTCGACGAGGCGTTCGACGTTGATCGGACAGTCTGGTGCTAGCGATGGATTTTTGGTCATCTCGTCTCCCTACTGACGAGTTGGAGTTGTCGGTGCGCTGTTCGGATCGAAGTGCCGCTTAGCCCAGCGGCGCTTCGACGCCTACGGTATGCGCTTCGGTGTACGGCGCGTACCGCAGCAGCTCACCCTCGAACGTGACCTCGACGCGGATCGCGTCGAGACGCTTGCGCGAGCCGTCGAACGCGATGTCGAACGACTCGCGGCTGTTGACCTGGATACGCCAGTAGTCGCCACGGCGCAGCGTGATCGGTACGCGCGGGATCCAGCGGTAGACACCGTCGCCGACAGCCGTGAGTACGACGGCGCCGACCGGCTCGTTGCGGCTCGCGTCGAGGATGTCGATCTTGATGAAGCGGTCGAGGACGTCCGGCTGCGGATCACAGACGGCGCCGTCGGCGAGCGCCGTCAGCTTGAACGTCAGGTGCGGGACCTCGAAGTCCCGATCCATGTTGTGGGTGGTTCCGCTGTCGGGGATGACGTGGCCCTTCTCGTTCGCCTTGACGATGACCTCGCCGCTGCGGTTGAAGGGAGACCGCTCGATGACGTGACGCTTGCCGTTGCCGTTGCCGTTCTGCATGGTGGCTCCTAGCACTTCGAGTGGCCGCAGCTCGTGCAGAGGCCGCAGCGCTGTTGGTAGATGAACGTCGCCTTGCCGCACGACGGGCACAGATCGCTGAGTGAGCGGCTCTTGGCCCGCGCATGCGTACTGAACGCCATCGCACTCGGCGCACCGACCGGGAACGGCGTCGACGTGCCCGCCGCGACGGTTACGGTCGCCGGCTGGTAGTGCGGACCCTCGTCGACGCCGAGGTGACTCAGCAGGAGCTTCGAGATCGCGTCGGGTGCCGACACGACGCGCTCCATGCCGATGTTCCACACGTCGCCGCCGCCGATGCTCGCGAGCTGGCGCGCGACCTCTTCGAGGCGCATCTTGGGCGTGAACGGCGACGGCAGTGCGAGCGTGTAGCTCACGACGCGACCGAACGCTTCGGCCCATGCCATGACCTCGGAGCCGCTCTTGCCGACGCGCACGAACAGCTCGAACGGCTCGTTGTCGTCAGGGTGATTGTTGACGGTCATGTGGACCGTGCCGTACGGCGTCGACTTCGAGAGCGTGACGCCCTCGCGGCGACCGTCGTTGGGCACGCGGCGCTTGACCGCCGGGACGATCGCGGTACCGATGCTGCGCTCGACGGCTGCGACGGCTTCCTGCAGGATCTTGTTCGCGTCGTCGAGTGACATCGACTTCGGCTCGATGGGTGCAGCGCCCGCGGTCAGTACCTGACCTTCGCGGCAACCATCACGGTAGACGGTGATGCCCTTGCAGCCCTTCGACCACGCGAGCATGTACGCGCGCTCGACGTCATCGGGTGTCGCGTCGCGGTGCAGGTTGATCGTCTTGCTGACGGCGTCCTCGGTGTGCGCCTGGAAGGCCGCCTGCATCCCGATGTGCGCTTCGGTGTCCAGCTCGTTGGCGATCGCGAACACCGCACGCCAGTGATCGGGCACGCCGGGCGCGTCTTTCAGCGAACCGGTCTTGCGGACGGTCTCGGCCAGCTCGTCGCTCCAGAAGCCCTCGCGCTTGGCGATCTTCTCGACGAGTGGGTTCACTTCGAGCATCGTCAGGCCGGCTTGCTCGCGCGTCATCGAGTGCGCGAAGGCGGGCTCGCAACCCGAGCTGCAGCCGGCGATCATGCTGATAGTTCCCGTCGGCGCGATGACCGTGACCGTTGCGTGGCGGCGCGGCTTGTCGCCGCGCTCGGCCCACTTCGAGATCGGCCAGTGGTGGAACGGGGCGCGCTCCTCGGCGAGCTTCTCGCTGGCGTCGACTGCCCACGTGTTGACGAGCTTCATCACGTGCGCCCCCAGCTCGCGCGCCTCGATCGACCCGTACGGCATGCCGAGCATGATCAGCAGGTCGGCCCAGCCCATGATGCCGAGACCGATCTTGCGCGTCTTCGACGTGACGTCGGCGATCTCGGGGATTGGGTACTGGTTGACGGTGAGCATGTTGTCGAGGAACCGCACGCTGTGCTGCACCGTGCGCTGCAGACGATCGAAGTCGATCGAGCCGTGGCGCAGCACGACGTTGCCGACCTTCGTGTTCGGTGTGTCCTTCTCGACGTAGAACTTCGCGAGGTTCACCGAGCCGAGGCAGCACGCGTCGAACGGACGCAGCGGAACCTCGCCGCACGGGTTGGGCGCTTCGATCGGACCAAGCGAGTGCGAGAGCGGATCGGCGGCGTTGGTGCGATCGATGAACCACAGCCCCGGATCACCGATCGTGTGCGCGCACTCGACGATCTCCTTCCAGACCGTTGGCGCGTGCAGTTGACCGACGATGGCCCTGGTCACCGGGTGGATGAGGTCGTAGTCCTTGCCCGCTTCGAGCGCGAGCATGAACGCGTCGGTGATCGCCACCGACACGTTGAAGTTCTGCATCTTCACGCGATCCAGCTTGAGCCGGATGAACTTCATGATGTCCGGGTGGTCGACGCGCAGGATGCCCATGTTCGCGCCGCGACGAACGCCGCCTTGCTTGATGCGCTCCGTCGAGAAGTCAAAGACTTCCATGAAGGAGATCGGGCCCGACGCGATGCCAGACGTCGACGCGACGAAGTCGCCCTCGGGCCGCAGCCGCGAGAACGAGAACCCGGTGCCGCCGCCGGTCTTCTGGACGAGCGCCATGTGGCGCATCGCGCTGAAGATGCCATCCATCGAGTCGGGCACTGGGATCACGAAGCACGCGCTGAGCTGGCCGGTACCGTCGGGGCGACCGGCGTTGACGAGGCACGGCGTGTTCGGCTCGAACTCGCACGACGCCATCAACCGGTAGAAGATCGCCTCCCACTTGTCCTTGTCGTGGGGCGTCGTCTCCGCGGACGCGAGGAACTTCGCGACCCGCTGGAACAACGCTTTGGGGGTCTCGATGACCTCCTGCTTCTCGTTGCGGATCAGGTACCGCGTCGCGAGGATCTTCTGAGAGATGGCGGTCAGAACGGGCTCGATCATGTGTGCGCTCACTCCGTCTGGGTTGGACTGTCAACGAACTTGTGGGCCGCGATGCGAGCAGCTAGCTCGCGTTGTCCGTCGCGCGGACAACCATTAGCGAACGATCGCGGCCGTCAGCACCCCCGTGCTGACGTTGCGTTGCGCAGCGGTTAGCTGCGCGGACGTGCGGCACCGTTGCCGCCGGCCGCTGGAGCGGCCGGACGACGGGGCGCGGAGCCGGACGCCGCCGGAGCCGCCGTGGGCTTCGACGCAGCGGCAGCGGGCGCCGTACCCTCGTACGGGCGCTCGCCGATCCACTTCGTGAAGTCCTTGGTGACCGGCTGGCCCGTCTTCGAGTCGATGTCGTCGAACGTGTCGACGACGACATCGGCCGTGAAGTGCGTGCCCACGAACGCGTCCTTCGAGAGGCCACCGTTCGCGTCGACCTGGACGCCGGTCGCCTCGACGAGCGCCTTCATGCGACGACGCGCGAAGTCGTCCTCGCTGATGACGTACGTGCCCACCAGCGAGCGGCCCTTCATCGGGCTCTCCTCGGTGGTCACGATCGCGGTCACGCGCAGCGTGCGGTTGCCCTTCTTCGACTGATCGAACACCGCCTTGGTGATCTCCCAGTCGTAGGTGCCGGGCTCGACGCGCTGGTTGCGGCCGTCGTGCGGGGTGAGGTTCGGGTCGTTGAGACCCATGTTGCTGATGTAATCGACAAACTCGGCCATCGGAATGCTCTCTTTCTAGGGTTGCAGTGACTCGAACGTGAACATCTACCTGGTCGTGCTCCGACCAGGTTGAGACGAGGTGGGCGGGCTCGGACGCCCAGAGGCGCCCTTGCCATTGCTCGCGGGCGCAGTCGCTGCAGCGACTACCGGAGCAGTCGCGGGAGCGATCGACGCACCGTCGACGATGGGCAAGATGCCCAACGCCTCGGCGAGCGTGCGGTACGTGCAGTCGGGAACGAAGATGTCGTTGCCACCTTCGACGGCTTGCATGTACCCGAGCGGATCCGGCAGGCGACCTTCGTCGCGACCACCGGCTTGGTAGTGCTGATACTTGCGCGTACGGATCTCGAACTGCAGCGGCTGGTTCGGCTGCGATTGGAAGCTGCGGTGATAGAACACGTAGTCGCAGCCGGCAGCGAACTTCGCCGCGTTCTGGCCCGACAGCATCGGACCGCCAATCGGCGTGTCCTCGCCGGGAGGCTTCTCCAGCGCGAGCCAGACGACGTTCGAGCCCAGCAGGTGAACCTGCTCGCGCAGGTTCTTCAGGTGCTGGCCGAGCTTCTGGTAGAGCTGACGACCGTCGGCGCGGTTACCACCGGCAGCGTCGAGCGTGTTGAAGAACAGGTCGGCGTAGAACGTGAGCGAGTCGATCACGATCGTGTGGATCTCGCCGCGCTTCACCATCGGCTCGGCGTCGTGCACCGCCTGCATCATGTCGGCGGCCTTCTCGATCGCCCACACGACCGGCGCGCGTTCGGGCTCGAAGCGCGCGTTGTGGTCCATGTTCGAGAGGGTGGTCCAGCCGGACTCGGTCGCGTCGCTGAGAAACAGCGGACGAGGCCATGAACCGGCGAAGCGGGTCTTGCCCGCGCGAGATTGCCCGTACGACAGCACCGTGATGCGCTGGATCTTGCCGGGCCGGCTGACGTCGATGACCTTCATGCGTTGCTCCCTTCGCTCTCTGCTGCGTTGTCACTCACGCCACCAGCCGGAGCTGACGACGTTTGCCCGATCGGGTTGGTAATCGCAAGTCCCTCTTGCGACGTAGTCGGATCAGCGATCGCGGGGCGCGCCTGCGGAGCCCACTCACGCTTGCGAATCGGCACGAGTTTCTGATTCTCGGCGCAGTGATCGAAAAAACTGCACATGCCGAACTTGGTCACGCAGTTCGCGCGAGCCTTCGGCCAAACTCCCGTGGCCGCGTACATCTGCTGTAGCGCAGACCACATCTTGAGGTCTTCCATGTGCTGCGTCACGTGCCACTTCTGAGCGGGCACGATCGTGCGATGGAACTGGATGACCTTCTGCTTGCCGACGATGTTGACGATGGTGCCGCGGAGCTTGCCGTACTTCTTGTCGAGCTTGGCGCGCTTCCACACCATGATCTGGCCGAGGATTTCACCGTCGTTGCGCCAGCCTTCGAGCGCGTCTGCAGTGAAGCGTGCGGCCGTCTTGTGCTCGACGATGTACACACCGGGCATCACGCCGGGCTGCGCTTCTTTTACCTCGGCGATCAAGTCGTAGCGGCATGTGTTGCCGTCGGGATCCTGCGCCCACGCTTCCATCTCGATTGGATGCAGATAGTCACCTTCGTAGCGATCCGCGTACGCCTCGTAGAGGCGAAACGCCTCGATCACGGCTTTCGCGTCGACGTTCATCGCGAGCAGCGAGTCCTTCGCGACGTACGGTGTCAGCGTCAGATCACCGTTGAGCATCCACGTGTAGTGAAGCGCGAGGAACGTGTGGAACGCCGAGCCCGTTTCGAGTGCGGCGGCGGGCGGCCCACGGTGACCTTCGAGGTACGACAGCTTGAACAGGTACGGGCACCGCTGGAACGTCGCGTGGCTCGACCAGCCACGACCGGACGCGCCGCCCATCTTCTCGATGTTGTGGTGCTTGAAGATCTCGTTCATCGCGTCCTCGAAGTACATGCGATTCGGGTCGCCGTTCATCGAGAAGTAGTCCGGCTGCGCGATCGGTGGCGGGACGATCATGTTGGGCTCGCGCGTGCTGCCCTCGACCTCGAAGTCTTCCAGCTCTGCTGCTTTCGTCATTCCTTCTCCCAGTCGAAGTTCCACAGCGTGCCGTGGTAGTCGTGGTCGTCTTCGTCCTCGGGATGATCCGCGAGAACGGCTGAAGCAAGTGCGTCGAGATCGTCGGGCGTGAGTTCACCGCCGCCAATGCCAGTGAAGCCGCTGGCGATCACGTCGATCGCGCTCTCGGCTGCAGGAACGCCGAGCCGGAACGCTAGCTCGCACTTGGTCTGGAGCGCTTCGAGGATCTTCCGCTCGATGTCGTGATCGATGATCACGTACGTCGCCGCGACGGGCTGTTGTCCGTTGAACGGCCGCATCTCGGCCTGCGCGACGATCGCAGGCGTGTAGTCCAGTTCGGCGAACACTTCCTGGCGTGCGGCACTGAGGTCGATGCCGACCTGACCGACGGAGAGTGTGATGCACAGCGGCGAACACGGGTGGGCACGCCACCGGTTGTAGATGGTCTCGCGGATGTCCTGATGCGTAGCACCCGAGACAACGAAGCCAGGGTAGTCCTGCTTCGCGAGTGCTTCTTCGATGCGGAGCGCGATGTCGCGGTGCCACGTCCAGACGATCACGCGCTCGCCGCCATCGAGTACGCGTTTGGCAGCGTCGATGGAGCCTTCGAGCTTGAGCTGCGCAAGCAGGCGGCGGAATCGCGCGGTCGCGCCGATCGTCGTCGACTTGCGCGCGTGATCGCGCATCCGCTCGGCTTCTTTCTCGACCTGAAACGCTTGGCGCTCGGTGATCTCGACGACCTCGACAGTGCGCGTGATCGGCGGAACCTGACCGATGACGCTCTGCCATGTACGACGGATCATCACCTCCTGCATGCGGAGGCGAAACTCTTCCTCGTGCGAGGCGCCGTCGGCGACGAAGCCGTGTGCGCCCATGCGGCCCGCTGCGTAGCGAGTCGCGTACTCGAAGTACTTGCCCCATGCACCGGGCGTGATGCTCGCGAGCGTCGTGTAGAGACCTGCGGGCTTGTTCCATACGGGCGTGCCCGTCGCGCCGATCACGCGGCCGGCGACTGTTGACATGAACAGCGCAGCCTTGCTGCGATGGCTGGCCTTGTTGGAGAGCAGGTGGATCTCGTCAAAGATCAACGTGCCGATGCGCCGGTTGCCGAAGTTCTTCCAGCCGGCAAGGATGTCGTAGTTCATGAACACGAGCTGCGCGTTCTTGAGAAGCTCCTCGTCGAAGAACTCGCCTTCGAGCAGGTCGTAGCCGCGATCTTTCTTGCGTTTCGGTGCCTTCTTCGGATCGAGGTACGCGACGCGTTTGCCCTGCAACACCGTCGGACGAATGTCCGGCCAGCGTCGGCGGAACCATCCGAGCCAGACCTCGCGGGTCGCGAGCGGCGCGACGACGATCAACGGTCCGTCGTCAAGTTCGTGAGAGGCGACAAGCTGAGCGGTGTTGTGCGTGACAATGTAGTCGTCCGTGATGTACAGCGACCGCTTCGAGCTGACCTTGATGCACTGACAAGGCTTCTCACCGATCAGTTCGATGCTGTCGAAGCCGCGTGCAAGCGGTCCCACGTACCAGCGTTCGACTTTGCGTGGCAAGTAGAACGGGTTCACGGGCATGCGAATGTGCAGGCGATACGAGATCGCGCCGATCTGCTTTTGGCCTCGGTACGTGTAGGTCGGGCGCTTGAGTCCGACCGACGCGAAACCGCCGAGCGATTGCACCAGATCGAGGACGCCGTCGCGTAGCTGCTTCGATGTCGTGTTGAAGCACGTGACGCGGTCCTCGGTCACGTCACCGTCAGTGTCCATAAGACCCTGAAGCAACGCGAGCCGATCCTCGACGGAAGCGCGCAAGTACATCAACGGGATGAACTTGGTGAAGCTGTCGCAGCTCCACAACTCCAGCTCACGAAGTTGCACCGTGAGTGGATTCGGGTTGACGCAGTTACCGTCCGCGACGCTCAAGCGATAGTCCACGCCTGCTTGAGGCATGACGCGAACGCCCGCAGGCAGCGCTTGGCGTACGCGATCGAGAATTTCCTCGTCGGCGCAACTGAACATCGGGCTGTGATTCGTCAAACCACCGTCACCGAGCAACGCTCCAAGCAGATATGGATCCAATGGCAGTGGATCGCGCACCGCGAATGTCACTGGCTGCGTCAACGGTACGAAGAACCGCCGGTTGCCGCGTCCCCGACCGCGACTCGCCGTCGGCATCCACAAGATGTCGCGCATGCTCTGCAGCGAGCGCACCTGCAACGGCCGATTGCCGTGCTTGCCGTCGGCTGTCTGCACCGCCCACAAATGCTCGTCACAGCATTCGGTGGCCGCACCGTCAGCGAACTTCACGCGGTAGATCGGTTTCATACCCTGCGGGTAGATCGCCTCGACATAGGCGACACCGCCGTCGGGATCTACAATCTCGTCACCGACGTGCAGATCGCCCATCAGGCGAAATCCAGTCGGCGTCAAGACCTTCGCGTCGAGAGGTTGGGCCTTCCCCAACCGCATCTGATCGGCGAGGAGCGTCCCGCGGCGGTTGCGGATGAAGTCGCGGCCATCGTGCTGATAACTGCGCAGTTTCCAGCCGTTGGCGTCGGTCGCGGCGTCGAAAGCAGCTCGATCGCTGCTGCGATCAGAATCTAGTCGCTGCAGCGATCCGTACGAGGACAAAAAATTTTCGACCTCGGGATGATGCTGCGCAAGAATCGGCAGGTGCGAGCGGTGCACCAGCACGCCCCAGCGACCGTCGAGCTGCACGCACGGCGCGGGCGACACCTCCGGCGTCCATGCCGAAGGAATCGCAAACCAGTCGCGTCGTGTCGGGTGCGCAACCAGGGTTGCTCTTCCCCGGCCCGCCGCAGCAGCTCTCATTTTTCAGCCCCTAGCTCGAAGTCGCACGCTAGGCGGCGCCTCCGAAACTGTCAAGTCGGATCGAGCGCCGATGTCACGCCGACGTACGCAAAACTACCCATCGAGATCTGCTCCGGATCCGCAGGCTGTGAATTGATCGAGTTGATCTTCGCGATCGATCACGTGATCTCGGCGAGAGATCCCTGTGCATAACTTCCGTGCTCTTGACGTGCGCGTTTGGGTCATGTACTTCGGGCTCTCACGCTCGGTGAGAATTATGAGCACAGTGAGTCGCACGAAACGCATCGCTGACATCATGACCCCCGAGCAGACGGCGGCGGCGCTTGACATTTCGATCGCCACGTTGTGGCGGTGGGTCAAGGCCGGCACGTTGACGCCGAAGCGCGTGCTGGGTCGCACCGTCTTCATGAAGGCGAACATCGACACACTGGCGCACAAGCGCCGTCAGTTGGCCGCAGGCTAAGGATGGCCGGCGGCAACAACAACATCATCCCGTTCCCCGGGACGAGCGCGAACGCGGCAGCAAGCGCGAGCACTAGCTCGTCCGGATCGACGTCGAGCGGTGGCAGTGGCGGCGGTGGTGGAAGTCCCAGCAGCGATCCGCATACGTGGACGCGCCAACAGGTCTGGGCGATCCGCTACCACAAGAAGTACAACGAGGATCAGAAGCGCAGGATCCTGTTCAACTTCATCACGACGCACGAGAACCGGAAGACGCCGCACGGTGCGTTCTTGAAGACGACCGACAAGCGCGCGTACCTGTTCGACGGCCGGGCGTGCAAGCTGTACCGCATCGACGAGAAGGACGCCGAGTTCCGCGGCTACATGCAGCTCGCGTACGGACTCAACTCCAGCGAGCAGCTCACACGCCACGTGATGTCGGCGCTGCAAAACGCAACGATCGCGACCGGCAACCTGCGCGACGTGCGCCGGTTCTCGTACTGGGATCGGAACCGCCAGACGCTCTACATCTCGCGCTACGACGGTACCTGCTATGAGGTCGACGGCGACGAGGTGAAGATCCGCAACAACGGCTACGGCTCGGCGGTGTTCCTCGACGACGATGGCGGCTTCAACTGCGACGCGCCACCAGATGACGGACCGATTGTCGGCAACCACCACGAGCTGATGAAGCAGCTCATCGACGATCTCAACTACGTGCCGACGACAGCGGGCAGCATGTCACCTGCGACGCAGAAGACGTGCCTTGGGATCTGGCTGTTCGCGGTGGCGTTCCCGGATCTCATGCCGACCAAGCCGCTCTTGCTGGTCGAGGGTGATCCCGGCTCGGGCAAGACGTTCGCGCTACAGCGCATCGCGATGATCCTGCACGGCAAGAGCCTGCCGCTCACGATCTCGAAGAAGGAGGATCCCGACTTCGGCGTGAAGATCCTGCGCTCGCCGCTCGCGATCATCGACGACGTCAACACGCACATCGAGTGGCTGCAGGACACGCTGTGCTCGTACGCGACCGGCGGCACGTGGTCCAAGCGCAAGCTGTTTACCGACGACACCGAGCACGTGATCCGGCCGCAGAGCTTCCTGCAGATCACGAGCAACAACCCGACGACGTTCCGCCAAGGCCAGCTCGCTGATCGGTGCCTGATCATCAAGCTCGACCGGCGCGCCGACAACTTCGGCTCGGCCGATCAGCTCCTCGAACGCGCACAGAGCTGGCGACCACAGCTTCAAGGCGAGTGGCTGTACTGGCTCAACGAGATCGTGCGCGAGCTGCGCCGTCCGCAGCCGATGATGACGTCGCCGTATCGTATGGCCGACTTCGCACGCGTCGCGCACGTGATCGGTCGCGTACTGAATCAGCCGGCGGGACCTCCGGGCGACTGGAGCCCCGAAGCCATCGACGAGATGCTGGCAGCCATGCAGGCCGAGCGTGACGCGCTCGTGATCGGCGAAGGCGACCAGTTGATCGAGCTGCTCGACAAGTGGCTCGACGTTACATCGAACCAAGGTCGTGAGATGCGGATCGCCGACCTTCATCGTGAGCTAGCGATGATTGCGAAGGTGACCGGCAACCAGACGTTCTTCAAATCACCGAAGGGACTCGCCGCGCGGTTCCGTGAAGCAGGTGGCGCTCTCGGTCGGCACTTCGACGTCACCCGACAAACCGGAGCGGGCGACGTCATGCTGTACACGTTCCGGCGCACATAGTGACCAGACGTTTCACCTAGGGGTAGCGGTTCCATGAGCAATTTGATCGCGTGTCAGCCAGGCTGGGTAGCAGTGTTCCATCAGATCGACGGTGACGGTTTTTCCGTCGAGCCCATCGCGTGTTGGTTGCTGCATGAAGCGCCGCACCAGTCTGCTGAAGTGCATCCGATGTGCGCGCTCGGCGGCGACGTCTGCGACGCAACGCAGGCTGACAACTACGTCGGCGTCGTCGGTCCCGGACCACACCAGGTGCAGCACGCCAAGCAGCTCGTCGCCGCGTACCACGAATCGATCAAGAACCGTCCGACGGCGGCGTAGTCCGTGGCGACCATCGTCGACACGGTCGTCGTCAACATGCGGACGACCAGCAACTACGACGTTGCGATCGATCGCTCGTCGTCGTTCGGCAACCCGTTCCATCTCGGCAAAGATGGAGATCGGCAAGTCGTGCTGCAGAAGTACAAGGAATATTTCCTGCGCCGCATCGAGATGGACCCTGAGTTTCGTCGTCGCGTCCTGGCGCTCAAAGGTCTCAGGTTGGGCTGCTGGTGTGCCCCCATGCCCTGTCACGGGATGATCATCGTCGAGTGGCTGGAGACGCAACCATGACCGTGATCCGCAATGGCAGCAAGCTGACACCAAGCACCGTCCGACGACTCACAGAACGTGAGTTGGGCTGGGTCGCAGGGTTGCTTGAAGGCGAAGGCAGTTTCGATCGAACGAATCGTTCTAAGAAAGCGTCACTGCGGAACATCCGTATCACGTGTTCGATGACTGACCGTGACGTGCTGCAACGCCTTTGCCGAATCGTCGGCGCCGGTACGGTTCGTGGACCGTACGCGAACCGAAACAACAAACCGATGTATACAGTCGCGATCATCGGAGCGTCGGCCTACGATCTCATGAAGCAGATCGAACCCGAGATGGGACAACGGCGCGCGACGAAGATCCGTGCACTGCTCAGAGGGTTCGAGTCGGTGCGCAACTACGTTTTCAAGTTGCAGCACGTCAAGTCGGGACGGATCGAGACCACGATCAATCTCGCTGAGTGGACGCGGCAGCGCGGATTGAAACGGCCGGGGCTTGACCAGACTCTGTATGGCAACTCGTCGAACTACCACGGCTGGAGAAGGCTCGCGTGATTCCAAACCCCACGCCGTGTCGCATCGTGCTCTACCACTTCTCGATCATGGGCGATGATCACAAACTCGTGCATCTGTTGCGGCCCGCGATGGTGACGTCTATCGGTGCGAGCGACGACGTCGTCAATCTGTTCGTGTTCTTTGAGCCGAACGACTTCGCGTCCAATCCGTACCGACCGCCCGCGCAGAATCAGATGTTCGTGCGCCCGTACAATCCAGCGAACCCTTCCACACCCGGCTGCTCTTGGCCGTCGAGGAGCTGATCATGACGCCCGTGCACAAGGCGATGCTCACCAAAGAACTGAACCAAGCATCAGCGGCGTTGTCGCGTGCGTTCAACATCGCGCGCACGCACGGTGACCTCGGCACGGCTGCGGGCATCCGCAAGCAGCAGAAGCGCGTCGCCGATCAGATCATCAAGCTCAACGGCGGTCCGGTGAAGTTGACCGGTGCCGAGCTGCTTGGGTAGAGCATGCGATCTAAGAAGTAACTAGCAAGCTACTAGCAAGCCTGCGTAGGGGCGCGACGAGCGCGCAGGCATCGAGGAGTTGAGCGTGACAGCAGCGACGGAGAAGACAGGACGGGTGACGAAGCTCAGTGACGTGAAGGGCGTCATGGAGTACCGCTTCGTGCCCAAGAACTGGGAAGGCCCACCGAGCGAGTTCTCGCACGTGTGTTGGTACGTGTTCGATCCCGTCAAGCACGCCGACGACTACACGAAGATCAAGGCCGACATGATCGGCCGCAAGGAACGCCTCAAGGCGTGGTGCAACGAAGACTGGGACGGCACCGGGCGCTGGTACCACCGAGCACAGCCGTGGGCCGCGAAGGTGACGTACGACGAAGTCAAGCGGCCGATCCTCGTATTGATCGGCAACATCTAGGGAGAGACACCGTGAAGCTACGCATCGTTGATGACCTGACCCCCGAAGACGTCGCCATGCTGCAGGCGCTCTACTCGCGCTCGGCCGAGAGTGTCGACGTGCATCTGGAGAAGGTGAAACAGTCCGGCTCGGGCAAGTTCATGCAGCCCGTCGAGTAGCCGTGACGATATCAACCACACTTGTGTCACTGTCGCCCGGCAACCACGTTCGACGCATCAAAGCGGCTGATTTGAATTGGCTGGTCGGACTGCTTGAAGGAGAAGGTTGTTTCACACACAACAAGGTGCGGAACGGGCTCAACGTTCGCGTGAGTGTTAATATGACGGACCTCGATGTAGTACTGCGCGTTCAGGCGATCGTCGGGACTGGATCTGTTCGTTACACGCGTCCAGCACGGGACGTTCACAGCGTGCAGTACCGTTGGTACATCTTCAATGATCACGCACGGCAGCTCATGCGAGTGATCAAGTCGCGCATGGGTGCACGTCGAAGGGCGCGAATCGATGGATTGCTCGCGATCTACCCATATCGGCGTGATCACCGACGCGTCAAACATTACCTCCAAACGTACACGTCAACTCGCAACGCGCTCAAAGCGCGCCCCAACTAGGACCGGACTCAAGTGACTCTCGAAGAAGAAATCCTATTGCGGCGCCTCTTCGATCCCGGTGTGCAACGCCGGTTCTGGGACAAGGTCACGATCGGTCCAGCCGACGTCTGTTGGTCGTGGACGGCCGCACGACACAAGGATGGTTACGGCCTGTTCAAGGTCGACGGCGTGCAGCTCTATGCGCACCGCATCGCGTGGATGATGGAACACGCCAACATCGTCACCGACCTCGGCGGCTATCACGGTGGCTGCGTCCTTCACCGTTGCGACAACCCACCATGCTGCAACCCTGACCATCTCCTTCTAGGGTCGATGGCTGACAACGTCATGGACATGTACCTGAAGGATCGCGGCCCGACAGGAGATCGTAGTGGCTCACGCACGTGTCCAGAAGCACGTCCACGCGGCGATGACCACTGGGCACGGCAGCGCCCGGAACGTCTTGCACGTGGCGATGCACACGGCTTGCGTAAGCACCCCGAGCGCGCTGCACGTGGTGCCGCGAACGGTGTCTACAAGTCACCGCGTCGTGGGACGCTCAACGGTCGTGCGAAGTTGACCGAGGGCGCCGTCCAGCAAATTCGCGTCGCGTTAGCCGACGGTGTCTCAAAAGCCGAGCTTGCGCGTCGTTTCACAGTTTCCGAGTCAACGATCCGATTCATTAGCAATGGCACCACATGGCGGTGCGTGGAGAACCCGACGTGAAACTTCGTGTCATCGACGATCTAGGCCCCGAGGATGTGGCGATGCTTCAGGCTCTGTATTCGCGCAGCCCTGAATCTGTGGACGTTCATCTCGAAAAGGTCAAAGCGACTGGATCGAGCAAATTCATGGAGAAGTTCTACGTTGGGTACTCGCACAAGAGCATCGCCGACTGCGGCTCGACCACGATGTTCATCGAGGGCGTGAGCTTGCTTGCCGCGAAAGCGATCCAGGACTGGCCGCTCTACAGCGGGCAAGAGACGAGCACGCGCTACATCGACATGGGCAAGCAACCCATCATCGATCCGTTCGACACGCACGAGTCGAAGGCCGTGCTCGACCGCTGGATGGCGTTCTACATCAACAAGCAAGATGCCGTCGGTGAGATCCTGCGCGCGAGGTACCCCAAGCGCGAGACCGAGAAGCAGACGGCGTACGACGGTGCGATCAAGGCGCGCACGTTCGACATCCTGCGCGGCTTCCTGCCGGCGGGCATTACGACGCAGCTCTCGTGGCACACGAACCTACGCCAGGGTGGTGATCACCTGACCGGTCTCGAACAGCATCCGGTCGCCGAGATCACGCAGATCGTCGACAAGCTCCGCGTGCTGCTCGCCGAGCGCTACCCGTCGAGCGGTTTCGCGCGTTCGCTCGCGACGGTCAGCGGCGTCGACAACAAGGACGAGACCGCGCGCAAGGCCCGCGAGGAGTGGGAGTACCTGGTCGCGAAGGACTTCACGTACTCGGTCGACCGCCGCTACCATCACGCACTCACCGGTCCCGACGCGATCTGTCGCATGACGCCGTCGTGGGGCCGTCCCGGCTACCCGCCGTCGATGCTCACCGAAGAGGGCACACGCTACCGTGAGATTCTCAAGACGCGCCCGCGCGGCTGCGTGCTGCCGCACTTCATGAGCGACCTCGCGTCGTTCACGTTCGACTTCCTGCTCGACTTCGGCTCGTTCCGCGACATCCAGCGCCATCGCAACGGTGTGTGCCGCATGCCGCTGCTCGATACGAGCTGGGGGTTCGAGCCGTGGTACCTCGAACAGCTCGGCGAGCTGGGCAAGGAAGCGGACACGCTGATCGACGAACAGCGCTTCGAGATCTCCAAGCTCGGCTTCGGTGAGTCCGATCGCGAAGTGAAGCGCCAGTACTACAACGCACTCGGCTTCCGCGTGCCGTGCACAGTCACGTATGCGCTGCCGGCGCTGCTCTACGTTCTGGAGCTGCGCTCGGGCAAAACGGTGCACCCGAGCCTACGCCGTGTCATCCACGCGATGGTCAAGAAGTTCAAGCACGAGTACCCCGAGGTCGCACTGCACGCAGACATGGACCCGGACGACTGGAGCGTGCGTCGCGGCGAGCAGACCATCACGGAGAAGAAAGCGTGATCAAGGTGTCCAACGAGGTGACGATCTACGAGGTTGACGGTCAAGCGACCGGTGGCATCCCGATGCCGACAATGACAGTGGCGTCGCACTGGAACCGTGATTCGCTCGTCGTACTGCACGTCAACGGCAAGCGCGTGACCGTAGCGGCGCGTGATCTCCAGGCGGCCGTCAACAACGCGACCAACGTGAATCGGTAGAACATGCTCTCGCCGTTCGGCATGACCGCAGTGGAGTACGCGCGCCGTGGTTGGCGCGTGATTCCGCTGTGGCACGTGCGCGAGACCGGCGAGCAGCCTGTCTGCGGCTGCTGGAAGCAGGGTGACTGTGGCACGCCCGGCAAGCATCCGATGATCAAGAACTGGCGCGAGACCGCGTCGTGCGATCCCGTTCTCGTCGCGCAGTGGTGGCGCGTGTGGCCGCGCGCGAACGTCGGGCTCGTAACCGGTGGGCTCGTGCGCCTAGTCGCGATC
>Ga0187893_10001155_pt1 | contig 65584 bp, 50 predicted proteins | sample MA1701074metaG_FD_139574 | JGI IMG/M metagenome (GOLD analysis project Ga0187893, IMG submission 139574) | White microbial mat communities from a basaltic lava cave in the Kipuka Kanohina Cave System on the Island of Hawaii, USA - MA170107-4 metaG ... | reverse complement strand
GGGAGCGGCGGGGGCGGCTCCGGCGGTCCGCGGCTGCGCCATTGCTCGCCGCTCCCGTCGCGCCTCGATCTCGACGATCCGGGCGCTCCCTGGCTCGTCAGAAAGTGCAAAACTCGAACTTAGGGAGGGAACCCATGTCTCACATACGAAATCTGATTCCGGTGCTTCTCGCCGCTTTCGCGCTTGGCTGGGCGCTCGGCGCCGATGAGAAGACAACGGATGAAAAGAAAACCCGAAAGAAAGCAGACCCGGCCGCGGAAGAAGTCCGGCAGGCGATCGACGAGCTGAACGCTGCCGTCGTCGCCGGCGATCTCAAGACCGTCGCCTCGCGGCTCGGAGAACGCTATTTCCACACCTCCGTGGCCGGCCTCTGGGACCGAGCGGAATGTTTCGAGAAGCTCCTGATTCCCCTCTCCGAGCAGATAAAGGCCGGGGATATCAAGTACGAGGTCGCCCGCACCGAGGACCTCCATGTGGAAATGTATGGGGGCGACACGGCGATCGCCGTCGGCCGCTTTACGCTGAAGCGGTCAAACAGCCCTCGCCTCAACCAGGGCCGATTCACCCACGTCTGGGTGAAAGAAGACGGCCGCTGGAAGCGGGCGGCGTACCACTCGCACGAGCTGCCGGAAAGGGACCGAAAGTGAAGCGCGCGGGGGATCAGCCGGGCGGGGTCCGGTCGGCGGGCCAGTCGGCGGCGGCTTCATCCGCGAGCTGGTCCGCCACGGTCTTGCCGAGGAACCTCTCTACGGCCCAGTGTCCGAGGTAAATGAGCGGCGTCATGAGGAGCGCAACGGCGAGCTTCACCGTGTAGTTGGGGGCCGCGGTGCTCAGGAATTCCCCCGTGCTCCAGTTCAGTGGCAGCGCAAGGCCGATGTAGAGCACGATGACCGTGTCGATGAGCTGCGAAAAGACCGTCGACCCCGTTGCGCGCAGCCAGAGCTGGGCTCTTCCGGTCCTCTTTCGGAAGAGATGGAAGATCGTCACATCGATGAACTGCGCGATGAGGAAGGCGGTCAAGGAGCCCACGATGATCCAGAGGCTCTGGCCGAAGACTCGATTGTACTCGTTGTCCTGAACGGTCGGGCCGCTTGCGGCGGGAACACATATGGTCCCGAAGAGGACCAAAAACGCGTACGCGATCATCCCCACAGCCAAGAAGGTGAGCCGCCGGACGCCGCGGCGCCCGAAGTATTCGTTGACGAGGTCCGTCGTCACGAATACCACCGGCCAGGGGATGATGCCCACCGACATCTTGAACGGGCCGAGGGGGCCGATTTTCCAGTCCGGCGGCCCCACGAAAATGAGCTTCCCGCCGATCATCTCGGCGAGGAGGGCGTTCGTCAGGAAAAAGCCTCCGAGGACGGCGTAGAGGATGTCCTTGCGCTTCATGCGAATGGGGGAGGAGAGTAGAGCCGCGGCGCCCTCGCGTCAATAATGTCGCCCGCCATGGAACGGCCGGAGCATTTCATCGCGCGCATGAGGCGGCTCGTTGCCCTGGAGCGGGATGCGGAGATCGAAGAGACCGCGCGGCTCCTCGCCTCTCTCCCCGCCTCGGCGCTCGAGGCGCGCGGCCTCTGCATCGGCCGCCTGCGCGTCGTCGAGGAGGATGCGGGCCTTGGCGGCAGGATCCTCCTCGCCTTCGAGCGGACGAGAGGCGAGCTTCTGCCGCCGACCCGGATCCAGCCGGGAGATATCGTGCGGGCGACGCAGCCCGAGACGAAGTCCGAGAGGCAGCCCGCGGGCCGCCGCCGAGCGGAAGATGCCGGGCCTCCGCTCAGCGGCATCGTCTACAAAAAGACCGCCGCCCGCGTGACGGTGGCCGTCGACGACCTGCCGGAGGACGGACTCGGCGACGGAGTCTTTCGCCTCGACCGCGTGGCGAACGACATCACGTACCGCCGGATGCGGGAGGTCCTCGATCGGCTCGATTCGGACCGGCCGGCCGCCGCCGCTGCCCTTCGCCGGGCGATCCTCGGCGAACGGGAGCCCCGCTACGATCCTCCGCGGGCCTTGAAGCCCCTCGACCCGGGCCTCAACCGCTCGCAGATCGAAGCCGTCGAGCACGCGCTCTCGGCGCGCGAGGTGGCCCTCATCCACGGCCCGCCCGGGACCGGGAAGACGACGACGGTGGCCGAAGCGATCCGCCAGGCCGCGGCCCGGCGCGAGAAGGTCCTCGCCTGCGCTCCGTCGAACATCGCCACCGACAACCTGGCGGAGATCCTCGCCCGCACGGGGCTCGATGTGGTTCGCATCGGCCACCCCGCGCGGCTCCTCCCGGCGGTCATCGAGCATTCCCTCGACGTGAAGGTGGCCGCGCATCCGAATACGAGGGTCGCACAAGGGCTCCGGCGGGACCTTGCCGAGATCCTGCGGCGCCTCGCCCGGGCGAGAGACCGCGTCGAGCGCCGCGCGCGACGCGATGAGCTGCGTGCCCTGCGTCGCGAGATCGCCGCGATCGAGGAGACCGCCGTTCGGGCGGTCCTCGACGGCGCGCAGGTGGTCCTCGCCACCTGCACGGGGGCGGCCGACCCGCTTCTCGAGGAGCGCGAGTTCGACCTCGCCGTCGTCGACGAGGCCGCTCAGGCGCTCGAGCCCTTGACCTGGATCCCCCTCCTCAAGGCCGAGAGAGCGATCCTCGCGGGCGACCACCGGCAGCTCGCCCCGACGATCATTTCGCGGGAGGCCGCGCGCGGCGGGCTCGATGTGACGCTCTTCGACCGCCTCATGGCGCGGGACGGCGAGCGTTTCGGGCGGATGCTCACCGTTCAGTACCGGATGCATCGCGCGATCATGGAGTTCCCCTCGCGGCGGCTCTACGGCGGGCGCCTCGATGCCGCGCCGGCGGTGGCGGGCCATCTCCTCAAGGAGCTTACCGGCGTCGAGGAGACGCCGGCGACGTCCGCGCCGCTCTGGTTCATCGACACGGCGGGATGCAGCTTCGATGAGGAGGCCGAGGACGAGGGAGAGTCGAAGTTCAACCGCGGCGAGGCCGAAGCCGCGGCGCGCCACACGGAGTCGCTCGTCGCGGCGGGCCTGGCGCCGGCGGCGATCGGCGTCATCACACCCTACAGCGCGCAAGTCCGGTTCTTGCGCGAGCGGCTCTCGGGGCTCGGCGAGGTCGAGATCGACACCGTCGACGGGTTTCAGGGGCGCGAAAAGGAGGCGATCGTGATCTCGCTCGTGCGCTCGAACCCGCGCGGCGAGGTGGGGTTCCTTTCGGACGCCCGGCGGATCAACGTCGCCATCACCCGCGCACGGAGGCACCTCGCGGTGGTCGGGGACAGCGCCACGGTGGCCCGCGACCCGTTCATCTGGGAGTTCGTCTCTTACTGCGAGACGATCGGGGCCTACCGGAGCGCCTGGGAGCTGGGGCTGGGGACGGTTTGACGAGCAGTTCACCGCAGAGGACGCAGAGGATCGCAGAGGGGTGGAATCGATTCCTCTGCGTCCTCAGCGAAATCCTCCGCGTCCTCTGCGGCTCCCGTCTCCCTTTCTGCCGCTGTTTTTCCGGTTGACACCCTGTCGAGCCCGCGGTTAGATTCCGCCCTTTCTTCGTTCCCGGTAACGGCGTTTTGACGAGCCACCGCGCACCGCGTTTTGTGGAAAAGCGCGAGGGAGACCGCAAAGAACAAAAAGAGCGGAAGGCTGCGGAGTACCTCCGGTACTCGCACCTTGGGCTCCAGTTCTTGATCGGATTCGGATTGCCGACTGCGGTCGGCATCTGGCTCGACCGGCGCTGGGGGACGGTGGTGTTATTTACGATCCTGGGAATCGCGCTCGGCTTCACGGCCGCGCTGTATTCGATCTATGGAGAGCTGTACGGCCGAGGGGGCAAGCGGAAGGACAAGCGGGACGACCGCCGTTGAGTGCTCCGAGGCCTCCGAGGCGGACGCGGTGCCTGCACCGGGACGTCGATGGCTCCTCCCGGCGGCGGTGGTGCTGCCGGTCGCCGCTTTGATGGTCTTCGCCTTCTGGAAGACCCAAGGGCCGCTCGGCCTCTCGGGCTCGTTGACCGGCGTCGCGGTGGGAGGCGGAATCGCCTTCGTGGGGCTCACGCTTCGCGGCCGCGCCGCATCGGCGGAGGGGCCGAGGGCCGTGACGGGGCTCCTGGCGAGCGTCTTCGCGGACTTCGCGCTCTTTGGGGCCGCGGCGCTCGTCTGCGCGCTCGTCTGGCGCGAGGCGGCCGCTCCGGTCCTCCTCAGCGCGCTGGCGGTGTTCCTTTCGGCTTCGTTCGCCGAGGCTCTCGCTTCGCGGGGGCCCACCAGGTGAAGCTCGAGAAGTGATCCGATGATGCCGATCCTCGCCGCCGCCAATCCCATGGACCATGTGGAGCCCTCGAATCTCTTCGAGGGCTTCGAAGGCGCGCTGGCCGATTTGGGCGGCACTCTCGGCCGCATCGGCATCACGAAGCAAGTCTTACTCTTCCTCTTGGCGGGGATCCTCACGGCGGCGCTCTTCTTCTGGAGAGCACGGCGAGTCAGGGACGAGCGGGTCCCGCGGGGCTTCGGGAACCTCCTCGAGACCATCATGCTCTACATCCGCGACCAGGTGGCCCGCCCCTTCCTCGGAAAGGAAGGCGATCGGTTCCTCCCCATGCTCTGGACCTTCTTCTTTTTCATACTCATCTCGAACCTCCTGGGGATGGTGCCCCTGTTCGATTACCTCGGCCATGGGGGAAACACGCCCACGGGGGACATCAAGCTCACGGCGGCCCTTGCCGTCTGCTCCTTCTTCCTCTACCACGGGCTCGGGATCAAGGAGCAGGGGCTCGTCCACTACGTCAAGAACCTCTTCCCTCACGTGCCGATCTTCATCTTGCCTCTGATCATCGTCGTGGAGCTGGTGGCTCACCTCGTGCGGCCTTGCGCCCTCGCCATCCGTCTCTTCGCCAACATGCTGGCGGGCCACGTCATGCTCGCCACGATCGTCGGCTTCACGAGCGTGTGGGTCGGGTGGCTGCACTGGGGAGTGGGGGTGTCCCTCATTTGCTACTTGGGCTCAGTCGCCCTCACCTTCCTCGAGCTGCTGGTGGCTGCCATCCAGGCCTTTGTCTTCACGTTCTTGACCACGGTCTTCCTCGCCGGGGCGGTACACCCCGAGCATTGAAGCGGAGATCTTTTTTAGGAGTGAACCTTTCATGATGTCTCTGATCTCTCTTGTGAACACCGGAACGGCGCTGCTCGCCGCAGCCGCACCCACGATTGTTCCCAACCCCGCCGCGATGAACCCGACCTTGGGCTGGGGGGTGATCGGCGCCGGGTTGGGTGCGGGTCTCGCTTGCCTAGGCGCCGGGATCGGAATCGGCCGCCTCGCTTCCTCCTCGGTGGAAAGTATGGCCCGGCAGCCCGAAGCCTCGGGCGACATCCGCGGCGCCATGATCCTCACCGCGGCCTTCATCGAAGGCGTGTGCCTCTTCGCCGTGGTCTGCAGCATGCTGGCGGTCCTGAACCTGAACCCCGTCCTCGAGACGATCGCGAATTAGGCACATGTCAGTCAAGGTTTGCCGCTCGGGCTGGCTGGTTGCCGCCGTTCTCTGGCCGGTGGTAGTCCTCGCCGCCGAAGGGGGAGGGCACGGCGGAAAAGCTGCCGTCATTCCCCCCACGGTCTGGGGGATCATCATCTTTGGGACCGTCCTCGCCATCCTCTGGTGGAAGGCCTTTCCGCCGATCACGGCTGCCCTCGAGAAGCGGGCCAAGCTGATCGAGGACTCCCTGAAGGCCGCGGAGAAGGCCAAGGCCGAGGCTGAGGCCATAATGGCGAAGCACGAGGCCAGTCTCGAAGCGGCTCGTGCTGAGGCGCGGGCCATCATCGACGAAGGCAAGGCCGACGCCATCAAGGTCAAAGAGGACATCGTCGCCTCCGCGCGGCGCGATGCCGAAGAGCTGACCGATCGGGCCCGCCGCGAGATAGAACTCGCAAAGCGGGCCGCGGTCGACGAGCTGCACCGCCGCTCGGTCGAGCTTTCGCTCGACATTGCCGCCAAGGTGATCCGAAAGACGCTCCGCCCCGGAGACCACGACGAGCTGATCAAGGAATCGATCCGCAGGTACCAAGGGGTGAAATAGGCCTTGAAGATCGAACCCGTCAGCGTCACCTACGCCCGAGCCCTCATCGACCTGGCCGCCGCGGAGCGGCTCGAGCCGGTGATGGAGGCCGTCCGGTTCCTCGCGAAGCTCATTCGCGAGGATCGCGAGTTCCGAGCGTTCCTCGAGACCCCGAGCATCGGGGCGGCGCGCAAGCGGGCGGCCCTCGACAAGGTCTTCCGCGGCAAGCTCGACGACTTGGTCCTCGATTTCATGGAGCTGGTGGTCGCGCGGAGCCGGCAGTCGCTCCTCGGCGAGATCTTCGCGACCTGCGAGACTCTCTACGACGCGGCGGTCGGCAGGATAAAGGTGGAGGCCACGACGGCCGTTCCGCTCGCCGCGGAGCGCCGCGACTCGATCGCCGCCGACCTCAGGAAGAGGCTCGGCAAGCAGATCGTCCTCCACAACCAGGTCCGCCCGGAGATCCTGGGCGGCTTGATCCTCAGGTACGGCGATTTGGTCGCCGACGACAGCGTGAAAGCGTCTTTGACGAGAATCGCCGGCCGGCTGCTGGCTCGCCGGCCAGGAAGCGAGTTGGTCCATGAGAATTAATCCGGATGAAATCACGTCGGTCCTGAAGAAGGAAATCGCCCATTTCCGCTCCGAGCTGGCGGTGGAGGAAGAAGGCACGATCCTCGACGTGAAGGACGGCGTCGCCCGCATCTACGGCCTCGACAACTGCATCGCGGGCGAGATGCTCGAGTTCTCGAACGGCGCGCACGGCCTCGCGTTCAACCTCGAGGAGTCCTCGATCGGCGCCGTCATCCTCGGCGAGTACCTGAGCCTCCACGAAGGGGACAAGGTCAAGCGCACGGGGGCGGTCGTGCAGGTCCCCGTGGGTCAAGGGCTCATCGGGCGCGTCGTCGACCCGCTCGGGAACCCGCTCGACGGCAAGGGGCCGATCCACGCTGAAGCTCGCCGGCCCGTCGAGAGCAACGCGCCCGGCATCGCCGACCGCCAGTCGGTCAAGGAGCCCCTCCAGACCGGCCTCAAGGCGATCGACAGCATGATCCCGATCGGCCGCGGCCAGCGCGAGCTGATCATCGGCGACCGCGGGACCGGCAAGACGGCGATCGCCGTCGACACGATCCTGAACCAGAAGGGCACCGGCGTGATCTGCGTCTACGTCGCGATCGGCCAGAAGTCCTCGACGGTGGCGGGCGTCGTCCAGCGGTTGACCGAAGGCGGAGCGATGGACTACACGATCGTGGTCAACGCCCCGGCCTCGGTGGCCGCGCCGCTCCAGTACATCGCCCCCTACTCCGGCTGCGCGATGGCCGAGTACTTCATGTACAAGGGCGGCCACACGCTCTGCATCTACGACGACTTGACGAAGCAGGCCGCTGCCTACCGCCAGCTCTCGTTGATCCTCCGGCGCCCGCCGGGTCGCGAGGCCTATCCGGGCGACGTCTTCTACCTCCACTCCCGGCTCCTCGAGCGGTCCGCGAAGCTCTCCGACGACCTCGGGGGGGGCTCCTTGACCGCCTTGCCCGTCATCGAGACCCAGGAAGGCGAGGTGTCGGCCTACATCCCGACGAACGTGATCTCCATCACCGACGGGCAGATCTACCTCCAGCCCGAGCTGTTCTTCTCCGGCGTGCGGCCGGCGGTCGACGTCGGCATCTCGGTCTCGCGCGTGGGAGGGAACGCGCAGATCAAGGCGATGAAAAAGGTCGCGGGCTCCCTGCGGCTCGACCTGGCGCAGTTCCGGGCCCTGGAAGCGTTCGCTCAGCTCGGCACCGAAGTCGACAAGGCCACGCAGGCCCAGCTCGACCGCGGTTTCCGCATGGTCGAGCTGCTCAAGCAGGAGCAGTACAAACCCATGAACGTCGCCGACCAAGTCATCGCGATCTGGGCGGCCACGAACGGCTACCTCGACCAGGTGCCCTTCAGCCGCGTCCGGGAGTTCGAGACGAAGCTCCTTTCGTTCCTCCACTCGAGCCACAAGGAAATCCCCGCGGCGATCATGAAGGAGAACGACATCAGCGCGGCGACCGAAGGGCTCCTCAAGGGAGCCGTCGGGAGCTTCCGCGACACCTTCCTCTCGGGCAAAGCGCCCGATCCGAGGGCGTCGAAGGCGTGATGGGGAGCGATCGGACGATCTGACGCATGGCGAGCGCCAAGGACCTCAAGAAAAAGATCCGGGTGATCTCCAACACGAAAAAGATCACCCGCACGATGGAGCTGGTGGCGACCGCGAAGTCGAAGCGGGCCCAGGACCGTGTGAACGCCACGACTCCGTACATCGGGGCGCTCCGGGAGATCGTGAGCGCGCTCGAGGCGAGCGGGGCGGCCAGGCACCGGCTCATGGCCGCTCCCGAGAAGGAGACGAAGACCCTCCTTTTCGTCGTGAGCGCCAACCGCGGCCTCTGTGGCGGCTACAACACGAACGTGCTGGCCCTGGCGCAGAAGATGATCCGCGAGGAGGAAGCCGCCGGGCGCAAGTCCGAGGTCTACATGGCAGGCCGAAAGGGAGTGGCGAAGTTCCGCTTCCTCCGCATCCCCGTGGCCAAGACCTTCATCAACCTGGATTCCTGGGGAGGATTCGCGGACGCGGCCGCCGTGGCCGACGAGCTGATCGCGCGCTTCGTCGCGGGGGAAGCGACGAAGGTGCTGGCGGTCTACACGCACTACGTCTCGGCCGGCGTGCAGAAGCCGGCGGTCTTCCAGCTCCTTCCCCTGGCGATCCCTCCGGCCGCAGGGAAGTCGGACAAGAGCGAAAAGGATCGCGGCGCACCGGCGGCGGCGACGGACTTCATCTTCGAGCCGGACCCCGGGACGATCCTCGAGGCCCTGATCCCGTTCTCGGTGAGGTCGGCCTTTTACCGGCTGGTCCTCGAGGCGAGCACGAGCGAGCAGATCGCGCGCCGGACGGCGATGAAGATCGCCACCGACAATGCGGAGGACATGATCCGCTTCTACACCCGTTTCTACAACCGGACCCGCCAGGCGGGCATCACGCAGCAGATCAACGAGATCGTGGGCGGCGCAGGCGCCCTCGATTGATGACCAGAGAGAGGACACACGCGATGAACAAGGGGAAGGTCGTTCAAGTCATCGGCGCCACCATCGACGTCGAGTTCCCCGAGGGGAAGATCCCCGAGATCTACAACGCCATCACCGTCGAGCTGAACGAAGGCGGCGAGAAGCGCCGGCTCGTCTCCGAAGTGCAGCAGCACCTCGGGGGAAACCGAGTGCGCGCGATTGCAATGGCCTCGACCGACGGCGTCAGGCGCCAGATGGAGGTCGAGGACACCGGCCGTTCTATCGCCGTCCCGGTCGGCGAGGAGGTGCTCGGCCGCGTCTTCAATCTCCTCGGCGAGCCCATCGACAAGATGCCCTCGCCGAAGACCAAGGATTCCCGCCCGATCCACCACGAGCCGCCTCACTTCGAGGATCTCGTCCCTAAGACGCAGGTCTTCGAGACCGGCATCAAGGTCGTCGACCTGCTGACGCCCTACTCGAAGGGCGGGAAGACCGGCCTCTTCGGCGGCGCCGGGCTGGGCAAAACGGTGCTGATCCAGGAGCTGATCAACAACGTCGCCACGAAGCACGGAGGCTATTCGGTCTTCGCGGGCGTGGGGGAGCGCACGCGCGAGGGGAACGACCTCTGGAACGAGATGAAGCACGCGAAGATCACCCTCGCCGACGGGTCGCAGGTCTCCGTGCTCTCGAAGACCGTGCTCGTCTTCGGGCAGATGAACGAGCCGCCCGGAGCCCGCCTGCGCGTGGGGCTCTCCGCCTTGACCATGGCGGAGTACTTCCGCGACAGCCAGGGGGCCGACGTCCTCCTCTTCATCGACAACATCTTCCGCTTCTCGCAGGCCGGTTCGGAAGTCTCAGCGCTCCTGGGGCGCATGCCCTCGGCCGTCGGCTACCAGCCGACCCTCGCGACGGAGATGGGCGAGCTGCAGGAGCGGATCACGTCGACGCGCAACGGCTCGATCACCTCGGTGCAGGCGATCTACGTGCCCGCCGACGACCTGACCGACCCCGCGCCGGCGACCGCGTTCTCCCACCTCGACGCGACGACGGTGCTCGATCGCGGCATCGCCGCCAAGGGGGTCTACCCGGCCATCGACCCGCTCAAGTCTTCGTCGCGCATCCTGAGCCCCCAGCACGTGGGCGAGGAGCACTACCGCGTCGCGCGCGAGGTTCAGAGGATCCTCCAGCGGTACAAGGATCTCCAGGACATCATCGCGATCCTCGGCATGGACGAGCTGTCGGAGGAGGACAAGATCATCGTCGAGCGCGCACGGCGCATCGAGCGGTTCTTCAGCCAGCCGTTCTCCGTCGCCACCGCGTTCACCGGCATGCCCGGAAAGTTCGTGACGATCGAGGAGACGGTCCGCAGCTTCAAGGAGGTCGTCGAGGGCAAGTGGGACCACCTGCCGATGGCCGCCTTCATGTACGTCGGCAGCATCGATGAAGCCGTCCAGAAGGCCGAGAAAATGAAGTCCGAGGCGAGATAAATGCCGCTCACCCTGTCGATCACCACTCCGGACGGGCTCATCCATAAGGGGGAGGCCGCGTCCGTCGTCGTCCCCGCGCACGACGGCGAGCTGGGGATCCTCCCCGGCCACGCGCCGCTCATCGGGATGCTCGGGGCGGGGCCGCTCCGCGCCCGGCCCGCGGCGGGAGGCTCCGAGCTGTCGTTCTTCGTCGAGGGAGGGTTCGTACAGGTCCTCAAAAACCAGGTGACGGTGCTTGCAACGCAGGCCGCCGCGGCCTCGGCGATCGACGCGGCGAAGGCCGAAGCAGAGCTGAAACGGCTCCGCGACGAGAAAATGCCCCCGAAGGCAACGATCGAAGCCCGCAAGACGCGATCCGACCAGATCCGGGCGGCCGATCAGCGCCTGAAAGTCGCCTCGCGCTCGCGCACCGCGAAATAAGGTCACGGCTTCGCGATCGGAGCGGACGAAGGAATTCACCACGGAGACGCGGAGGCACGGAGCGGGGCAGGGAAGACAAGAGTCGATCACCCAGCTTCACCTCTGGTTGTTGCCAGGAGACTGCGCCAATCGATCGGTGGACTGCACTTAAGAGAGGCGTCGGGGCGGGGAGCACCCCTGTGCGGTGGGCGAGTTGCGGTTTCGGGTGAGCCTCCCCAGGGACCGAAATCCATTCCTTGCCGAGTTCGGTCGATCGGAATTTCTTCCAAGGGATTCTCCGAGTTTCCGCGCCTCCGTGGTTGAAACCTCCTTCAGCAGCCTTCGGCCAACGAGATCCGAGTCGTTCCGCTCCTCTCCTCTGCTGCTCCACCCGCGGAGGAAGCAACAAGAACCCCCCGCCTCGTTTCTTGAGCCTTCCCTTCCCGAACCTCCCCCGATGGGGATGCGGCGGGGGCCCAGGCCCGCGCAAGCTTCTCTGGTCGGGCAATACCTCGGAAGGAGTCTCCATGAGCGGGCACACAAACGTTTCCTTCGCGGTTCGATGTCTTGGTCGCTGGAGCCTGAGCGCGGCGCTGTTGGCGCTGTTCGTTTCAAACTCCTTCCCGCTCGCCGCCCAGGAAGCCGGCGGAGGGGGCATCATCCTCCCCGACCCATGCGCGCTGAAGATGGCCTGCGTCCTCGTCGACGGCCACGTGGTCATCCGTGTGATTCCCGAAGGGGACTGCCAATGCCGCGAGATCGCGGTCGTCCGCGACGACGGCGAGGTGATTCCTTCTCTCGATCCGCCGTTCCTCTTCCGCGACCCCAAACCCTGTTCGGGAGTCCACACGTACGTCGCCCGCTGCCTTCCCGGCGGCCCCGAGGCGAAGTGCACGATCGAGTGCCCTCCCTGCAAGATCGAGGATCTCGCCTGCGCTTTCGATGAAGCGGCGGGCCTAGTCCGCCTCAAGTGGACCACGACCGTCGATGGCTGCTGCGACCGCTTCGTGATCCTCCGCAACGGGGCGCCGATCGACGTCGTTCCGGGCACCGAGAGGACCTACGCTGCGAAGGCCGACTGCAAGCCCGGGCAGGTCATCGAATTCTGCGTCGTCTGCCTCGATGGGCAAGGCCTGCCGGTCAGCCGCGCCTGCTGCAGGGTCGAGTGCCCGTGTCCCGAGCGGAGAGTCCACGACCTTCGCTGCGTGAACCTCGCGCCTCTGGCTGTCGGTGTCAAGCTCGTCTGGTCGGTCGACACGGACTGCCCGTGCCGGAAGGTGGCGATCTTCCGGGACGGCGTCTTCGTCGATACGGCCGAGGCCGCCGCCGGCGAGTACATCGATCTGGGCGGCTGTCCGGCGAGCGGGCCTTGCGTCGAAGTGACGTACTGCATCGTCTGCCTCGATGAGGAAGGCAACCCGGCCGGCCCGCGGGTCTGCTGCACGCTTCGCTGCGGCGATTGCGACTGCCGCGAGCCCTCGGTCCGCGACCTGACGTGCGCAGTGAAGACGCTCGACACCGGGGACCGAATCGTCGTCCTTCAGTGGGAGACGGACCCGAACTGCAACTGCAAGAAGGTGCGCATCTACCGCGACGGCGAGGTGATCTTCGATGGGGAAGCGCCTGCGGGCGGGTTCATCGACAAGTGCCGGCCCGGCATCCACGAATACTGCGTGGTCTGCCTCGGTCCGGATGGCGAGCCGGCCGGCCCGCGCGTCTGCTGCAGGGTCGAGTGCCCGTGCGACGAGACCCAGAGCGGCGTCGAGTCGGTCGCCTGCGAGCACATCGAGGCCGAGGGAGTCGTGAAAGTCTCCTGGACGCTCAAAAATAGCTGCCCCTGCCGCAAGGTCGCGATCTTCCGCGACGGCGTGATGATCGGCGCCGCAGAGGCGGCGCTCGGCGTGTTCGTCGATCCGACGACCTGTAAACCCGAAGAGGGACCGTGCGTCGAGCGCGTCTACTGCGTCGTCTGCCTCGACGAGGACGGCGAGCCGGTGGGCGAGAGGGTGTGCTGCCGCGTGCGGTGCGGGCGCTGCGACTGCGTCGACCCGCACGTCAAGGACTTGACCTGTCAGATCGACCGGACAGCCGCCGGCGAGATCTTCGTCGCGGTCAAGTGGGCCGCCGACGCCGACTGCCCGTGCGACAAAGTGCGCCTCCTGCGGGACGGCGTCGTGATCTTCGAAGGCTCGGTGGTTTCCGGGTTCTTCCGCGACCCGTGCACGCCGGGCCGTCACGAGTACTGCATCGTCTGCCTCGACGAGCACGGGGAGCCCGCCGGCCCGCGAGTCTGCTGCGAGGTCGAGTGCCCGGAGGAGACCGACTGCCGTCTGGAGATGGTCTGCGTCGTTCGCGAAGGCAAAGTCATCATCCGCGTCCTCCCATCGGGCCCGGAGTGCTGCGAGAAGATCGTCGTGACTCGGGACGACGGGGCGGGGATCCCCGCGGTCGACCCGGTCACGTTCGTCGACCCGGAGCCCTGTCGTAAGGGCTTCCGCACCTACACCGCCAAGTGCGTAGGCGGGCTCGGCGACGGCGCCTCCGCCGCGTGCAGCGTCCACTGCCGGATGCGCGGCGACGCGAACCTCGACTTCACGATCGACGTTTCCGACGCGATCGCCGCCTTGACGTGCCTCTTCCTCGACGGAGCGACGTGCCTCCCGTGCATGGACGTCCTCGACTGCAACCACGACGGGACGGTCGACCTGACCGATCCGGTGGGAATCCTCCTCGACCTCTTCCAGGGCGGACACAACATGTCCGAAGACCCAGTGGACTGCCCAGAGTAGAAAACTGAGCCGTCTCGCCGGTTCCGGCGAAATCAAATCGCGGGCCGGGTGTCCTTCGCGGGCGCCCGGCCCGGAGTGTTTTTGTGGACCGCAGGTAACCTGATCTCCGCCGCGGCATCGAAAACCCCATGGAACGACATTCGACGCTCGGCGGCCTTCTCGCCCTCCTCCTCCTCGCCGGCTGTTCCTCCCCCTGCCGGGCGCCGGACCTGAGGACGCTCTACGACCGCTCCGCGCAGTACCACGACGAGCACAGGAACCCTGTGATCGTCATTCCGGGCATCCTCGGTTCGCGGCTCACCGACGGTCCGACGGGACGCGTGGTCTGGGGAGCCTTTGCGGGGGACTACGCCAACCCGAACGACCCCGAAGGGGCGCGGCTCGTCGCCCTCCCGATGCGGTCGGGGGCGCCGCTCGCCGAGCTGCGCGACGGTGTAACGTCTCCGGGAGTCCTCGATCGGCTCAAGGTCGAGTTCCTCGGCCTGCCGGTCGAGCAGGCCGCCTATCTGAACATCCTCCGGGTGCTCGGCGTCGGCGGCTACCGCGACGAAGAGCTGGGGCTCAAGGCCATCGACTACGGCAAGGACCACTTCACCTGCTTCCAGTTTCCCTACGACTGGCGGCGCGACAACGTCGAGAACGCCAGGAAGCTGCATGAGTTCATCCTGGAGAGGAAAGCCTACGTGCAGAGGGAGATCGAGAAGCGTTTCGGAGTGAAAGACCGAGACGTTCAGCTCGACATCGTCGCGCACTCGATGGGCGGCCTCATCGCCCGATATTACCTCATGTACGGCGCCCAGGAGCTCCCCGCCGAGGGACCGCCGAAGCCGACCTGGGAGGGGCGGCGTCACGTCGATCGGGTCATCCTTGTCGGAACGCCCAACGCCGGGTCCATCGAGGCTGTTTTCCAGCAAAAGGACGGCATCCGCTTCGCTTCGATCCTCCCCAAGTACGAGGCCGCGGTCCTCGGGACCTTTCCGTCGATTTACCAGCTCTTCCCCCGCGTCCGACACAAGCCCCTCGTGTACGCCGAGGACCGGTCGAGGTCTGCGGGGGATTTCTACCGCGTCGAGTTCTGGGAGAAGCTCGGGTGGGGTCTCGCCTCGCGGGAACAGGACCCTGTCCTCCAGGTGCTCCTGCCGGACGTGAGCGACCCGGCCGAGCGGCGGAGGATCGCGCTCGACCACCTCCGGAAGTGCCTCGAGCGGGCCGAGCGGTTCGCGGCGGCCCTCGATGCGCCCGCCGCGCCGCCCGCGGGTGTTTCTCTTTATCTCCTCGCCGGCGACGCCAAACCGACGAGCGCGGTCGCACACGTGGACGGGACCGCACGGCGGATCGTGAAGGTCGAGAAGGGGCCCGGAGACGGCACCGTGCTCCGCACGAGCGCCCTCCTCGACGAGCGTCAGGGCCGACCCTGGTCGCCTTCCCTCGTCTCGCCGATCCGCTGGCGCCAGGTGATGTTCCTCTTCAGCGACCACCTGGGGATGACGAAGGATCCGGCCTTCACCGACAACGTCCTCTACCTGCTCCTCGACGATCCTCGGGAGAGTTACCACGCCGCGGGCGAGCGAAGTTAGGATGGGGTGGGACCGCCTGCCTCGCCGGCGGGCTCACTCGCTCGCGTTGTCGGCCACCTTGACGGACCCGTCGCTCTTGATGGTGATCCGCTCCGGGCCCGAGAGCACGTTGCCCGTGATGACGGCGCGGCGGAGGCCCTTTCCCAGCTCTACCTGCGGCTTCTTCTTCCGGAACTCGCAGCCCCGGACGAGCAGCGTGCCGCCGTCGGCATGGATGGCGTGCCGCCCCTTCGACTTCGCGTCCCAGTCGGAGAACGTGCAATCGCTGAAACCGACGGTGCCCTTTCCCGATACGCGGGCGATCTGGTTGCACGGGCCCCAGAACGCGCAGTTGACGAAGCGCACGCTGCCCGAGTGGGACTCCTTCACCTCGACCATGGTGGGGTCGGGGCCGTGGAAGGAGACGAACTGACCGTTCGTGATGAGGAGTCCGTACGGTGCGCTTTGCTCGACCACGACGGCAGTGTGGCAGTCATCCGCGCCGAGCCCGAGGAAGTTGCCGTTGCACACGCCCGCCGTCGTCTGCACGAACTTGTAGCCGACCTTGTACCCGAAGCAGAAGGTGTTGAGGACGTACTGCCAGTCGCTGCGGCCGAAGATGAACGCTTCCCCATTCTCCATCTGCCATTGGAAGAGGGCCGGCTTCATGCTCCACCAAGGGTTGAAGTGCACGTTTTCGATGCGGCCGATGTCGTAGATGGCGTCGACCAGGATGCCGCGGCGGAGCGGCTGGCCGTGAACGTTCCGGATGAGGTGGCGCTCGTTTTGGGTCGCGTCGATCCCGCTAAAGGGGTTCAAGAGCTCGACGTCGATCACGGCGGGGTTCTTCCCACGGAGGGCGATCGCCCAGGGGTAGGGCTTCGGCGCGGCATCCGCCTTCTGTTCCGGGTAATACAAGACGACTCCGCGCAGCGTGCTGTTCGTGCTGAGGACGATGAAAGGAGCGCCGTCCTCCTTGCCGGCCCCTTCCGTGACGAGGAATGTCGTCCCATCATCCGTGGGCTTTGGAAGCCCGCGGTCCCGGAGGCCGTTGTGAGCCGGCACGGACTCCCACGCGCCCCGCAAGGTCACGCCGGCCGGTACCGTGAGATGGCCTGCGAAGAAATAATTGCCGCGCGGGGCCGTGACGGTTCCGCCGCCGGCCTTCGCCGCCGCTTCCAGAGCGCGCTGGAAGGCGGCCGTGTCGTCCGACTTGCCATCCCCTTTGGCGCCGTGGCTCCGGACATCGAAGCCACCCGCGTCCCCGCCGAATGCGCGAGGAACGCATGCCAGCAGGATCGTGTAAGGAATGAAACGGATCGAGATCATCTTTTGAATCCTCCAAGGGCCCCCTTTGCCACCGCCTCCGCTCGGGCGTTCACGTCGGCCATGCGCTCGACGAGGATCGCGTAGGGGCGGTCCTCGATGTCGACCAGCCCGTAGTTCGAGTCCTCTCCATCGAAGCGACCTTCGGCGGGTTCGTCCTGGTGCTCGAACCAGTGGTAACCCACCGCGTGAGGGCTCGAGAGGAGCCGTTCGACGAATCGAGCGAACGCCGACGCGCGATCGGCCTGCGTCTCGACCACGGGCCCGGCTCCCCGGGAGTTGGGGAGGCCCGAGTCGCGGCCGCGGAAGGCGAATTCTCCGACCAGCACGGGGGCGCCGGCGGCCGCCGCGAGACGCTCGATCACGGCGAGGTCCGGCAGGTGGGAGTAGATGTTGACCGAAAAGACGTCGACGATCCCCGCAGCGGCGGCCGCCACCTCCTTCGCGGGCGGGCCCGCGAAGCGGCATCCAAGGTTCATGTGATTCGGGTCCGCGGCGCGCAGCGCATCGCGGCAGGACTCGAAGTATCGGCGTGCGTAGGCCCCCGCGAACTCCGGCGCGGCGGCACTCGAGTCGCCGGCATGCGCCGCCAGCGCCTTCTCCGCCTCCTTTCGCCCGGGCGCGCCCTCCGGAAAAGCCAGCATGCGCTCGAGGAGAGTGGTCTTGAGCCTCCAGTCCGGCCCGAAGGAAAGCTCGTTGTCGGTGAAGTAGCCGAGGAGCCACGGATCGGAGGCCAAGGGCCGCGCAAGATTCTCCGCTTGCTTGCGAACGGCCGCCGAGAACTCTTCTGAGAAGACGTCCGCGGTCTTGCCCTCGAGCCACGCGCCGGGAGTCGTCGATGCGGCGAGGTTCAGGATTTTCGTGTACGGGATTCGGTGGAGCCGCGCGGCGTCGTCGTCGCACCACGCACCGAGCGTATTGAAGCCCCAGGCCCGCAGGCGATCGACCGCGGCGCCGCGGAACGCTTTCGCGGAACCGTACTTCTTCTCGACGCGCTCTCGGTACTCGTGCCGCCCGGTCTTCCGCCCCCGGTCGCCGTTGAACGAGAGGTGGTTGATTCCCTTCGAGAGAAATCCGTTGCCATCCGGGGTGATGAGCCAGGCTCTACCGTCGAGACGCTCGACGTGGAAGAAACCCGTCTTCTTCCCGCGGATCGAGACGAGCCCGCCGTAGACATCCCGCTCCCCCGCAACCGCTCCGGCTCCAACGAGGGCGGCAACGGCGATCCAGGCGGCCTGTGTAGTGAAACTCATGGCGATTCCTCCGTTCTTCCGGGATCGGACGCCAGGCGATTCTCCGCATCCGCCCGCGGGCTCGCCTGTGACTTCGGTCGCGCCGCGTGGCCTCATCCTCTCGACCTCTCGGCGTCACGGTTGGCCGTGCGGGAGGCCGCGAGAAGGACTCCGGCGAGGACGACGGCCAGAATCGGCACTATGCGCAGCGCGGAGCGAAGGCCCGGGCCGCGGAAAGGCTCGAGCGCCGCGGCGGTCGGCTCGACGAGGCCCGCGGCGCGCGCGGCCGCCCGCGCGAAGAAGTCGCTCAGGACGCCCGTCGCCAAGGGGCCGAAAGCCGCGCCGAAGACGTACATGGCGAAGAAGTAGACCGCCATGGCGGTCCCGCGGATTTTCGGCTCGACGACATCCTGGATCGTCGCGTAGACGCTCGAGTAGTAGACGTAGGTGAGGCCGCACGCGGCGCCGAAGAGCCAAGTGAACGCGTGGGAACCGCCGGGGGAGGTCCCGAGCGCCCAGTAGGCGAGCGGCGCGGCGCCGAGCGACGCCGCAGCGCCGATGATGAGGCGTCCGCTCGGGCCCCGGCGCGACGCCGCGTCCGCCGCGAGCCCGCCGAGGAAGAGGCCCGGGATACCGCAGAGGCTGACGATCATGGCCGCATCGCCGGCCCCGTCGAGTTCGAGCCCGTGCACTCGCACGAGGTAGGGATTCAGGAAGGAGCCGATCGCGTACATATTGAAGTTGTGGATCGCCCCCGAGGCGATGATCCAGAGGAACGTGGGCCGCGAGAGGATGCGCCAGTACGACGACCCTCCATCGGCCGGCGTCAGGGTCGAGCCGCTCGCTTCAGAGGCGCCGCGGGCCGGTTCGCGAAGCAGGAGAACGAGAAAGGACAAGGCGATCCCCGGCACGCCGGCGACGAAGAATGCGGCGCGCCAGCCGTAGTCCTGGGCCACACGCCCGCTGATGAAGTAACTGAGCCCGAGGCCCAGCGGCAGGCCGACCATGAACGCCGAGAGGGCCCGCCCGCGCTTCTTCGCGGGGAAAATGTCTCCCAGAAGAGCCGTCGCCGCCGGCGCGCAGGAAGCTTCACCGAGTCCGACTCCGATGCGAAGCGCGAAGAGCTGCCAGTAGCTTCGCGCGGCGGCCGTGGCCGCGGTCAGGAGGCTCCAGGCGGCCACGCCGGCCGCCAGGACGATCTTGCGCGGCGCCGTGTCGGAGAGACGGCCCAGCGGAAGGCCGATGAGAGCGTAGACGAGCGTGAAGGCGGTCGTCAGCGTGCCGAGGGCTCGGTCGTCGAGATGAAACTCCTTGCGGATGGGCTCCGCGAGGGCACCCAGGACCTGGCGGTCGTAGAAGTTGACCGCGTTGATGGCCGTGAGGACGGAGAGGGCGAAGTGAGGGCCACTGCGGAACACAGGCCGGATCCTATCCCGCGGCGGCGGGGGCGGACAAGGGATGGCGGAGTAGGATGCGGATACCGAGTGCGGATGCGGATAACGGCCGCGGCTACCGTTGCGGCTGCGGCTCCGGATGCGGGTTCGGATGCCGCTGCGGATGCCGCATTTCTCTCGGGCCGTCCAAGTTTCGCCGGCAGTCCCTCGCGCTCAGGGACCGGCCTTCACCCCTCCCCAGACGACCTCGCGGTACTCCTTCCAGAAGACCTCGACGCTCGCGAGCCCTGCATCGCTCGCAACCCGCAGGTCCTCCGCAAGCGTGAGGGGCCGATCCTTCTCCCCACGCTCCAGCTTGTCCAGGAATCTCCGCGTCGTCGCGTTGTCGCGGAACCTGGAGTCTCCCTTCGGCGCTCTGCTTACCACTCCCTCGACGCGCAGCTCCTGGATCCGCCCCTCGATGCCGGGATCGCCGGCCATGACCAGGTCCGCGTTCAGGAACCAACCTCCCGGCTTGAGGTATCCGAGGGCCCGCGCAATGACGGTCCGCTTTTCCTCCGCGGTCAAGTGATGGAGCGCGAAGCAGGTGATGACCGCGTCGGCCGAGCCCGCCGCGGCGACTTCGGGCGGCAAGGCGCGGAAGTCGCTCACGACGAACCGGACGCGCTCCGAGAGCTTTCCAAGCCGGCTCTTGGCCTCCTCGACCATGGCGGCCGAGCCGTCGACGGCCGTCACGCGGGCCCGCGAGAACTTCTCGAGGAACTTCGCCGCCAGAAGGCCCGTCCCCGTGCCCAGATCGATGGCAAGAAGCGGCTCTGAGCGACCAAAGGGGAGCACCTCGAGAACGACCTCGACCATACGGCGGCGGAGAGGGTGCATGATTTCCATGTCCGCGTCGTAGGCCGCGACCCGGTCCCGCGGCGAATAGGCGGCGATGCTACGGGGGTGTTTCCGCGTGGCGCTCATGGCCGGGGCGGAGTCGTAGCGGCGAGCAGGCTCCTGTGCGAGCCATCGCAGAACGGCTGGGTCTTCGAGCGCCCGCAGGCGCACCACCACTTCTCCCCCGCGGTCTCCTCGCGGACGATCGGGGAACGGCCGGCAATCAGCGGATCTCCCATCGGTGCTGACTCCTCTCGCTTGAATGAGTCGAGGCGGGAGTTTAGACGGAGTCGCCCGCCCTGTCGATGGGGGCCGAACCCCCTGTTGCCCCCCTCTGTCCTCCCGGTTATGTTGACCGAGAGGGTGTGGGTCCGGGGTGAGACGTTATCGGATCGTCATCGGGCGAACCCAAGGAGCGGCAGAATGGATCGCAGGCCGGATGCTCAGCCGCAGCCGAAAGCGGGAGCCGAGAGCTTCCTCCGCTGGTTTCCCTGGGAGAAGACCCTGATCTGGGGGCTCTTCCTCCTCGCCGTTTACATCCTCCGGGACTTCTTCTTCATCATCTTCATGACGTTCATCATCTCCTACATCATGGGAAACGTCGTGCGGAACGTGATGAAGGTCATCTCGCCCCACAAGGAGAGGGCCTGGGTTCAACGGACGGTCTCCGTCTTCGCGTTCCTTCTTCTTCTGGGTGTCTTCTACGGTGTCGGGACGTATCTCTATCAGCCTCTGAAGAAGCAAGCGGAGGGGCTTGTCGACGTCGCCAACAGCGTGAGGGTGAACTGGGAAACGTACTTGAACAGGGTGCTCGCGCGGACCGTCGGCGCGTGGCAATTCGAGATGAAATACCGGGGGAAGGAAGGCGAGGATCTCCGCAAGAGAGAGCTGGAGGAATTCCGCGCGAAAGATTTCTCCGAGCAGAGCTGGGACGACTTCCGAAAAGCGACGGTGGAGATCGAGAAGCTCTTTCAAGACGGGGAGCGCGAGCTGATCAACAAGGAGGTCGAGCAGCACTTCCGCGATCTCAAGGAGCAAAACAGGGACCGAGCGGCGGTCGAGTCGTGGATGAGCGAAAGAATCGATGAGAAGAGATTCAAGGAGAGCCGCGAAGATCTTCTACGAGAATGGGAGGCAAATAACCGAGCTGCGGTCCTCTACGTACAGATGCAGAAGACGCTTCCCTTCGGGTCCCGGCCGCCTCCGTTCGACGAGTTCATCCAGTCGAAGGAGTTCCTCCTTGAGCAAGAAGAGGAACTGAAGCGGGCTTACATCGCCCGCGAGCTAAAGGCGGACACGGGGGAGCGGTATGTGGCGGCCTTCAAGGCCCACCTCGCAAAGGAGATCTCCGACACCCTCAAGGAGGACGATAAGTACAAGCAGAGGTTCCGGGCCTTCTACGATGGATTGAAGGAGACGCAGCCGCTGCATCGCAATAAGTGCGACTACGACCGCTTCCTGCTTCTGAGCGCGGCGAAGAGCAAGGAGGAGTTCGAGGAGCGGATGTTCGGAAACGAGAAGCCCGAGGACAGGGAGAAACGGCTCCAGAAGAAATTCCGCGAGCGGAAAGAGCAAGACCTGCTCGATGACGTGCGGGCGCAGTGGGAATGGCTCAATGGGCCGCAGATCAAGGAGTGGCTGGCGGGGAACATCCCCAACTTCACCCGCTGGACTTACAACTTCACCTTCAACTTCACGGCCAAGCTCTTCGAGGTCCTGGTGGGATTCATCCTCTCTCTCCTCCTCAGCTTTTTCATCACCTTTGACCTGCCGCGGCTGAGTCGGGGCATCCGGACTCTTGAGAACAGTCGCATCCGGGATTTTTATCTGGAAATCGCCCCGAGCCTCATCGGCTTCGGCCGTCTCATCGGCCGGGCGTTCCAAGCGCAGGGAGTGATCGCGATCTTCAACACGATCCTCACCTACCTGGCCATCTGGGCCTTGGGGATCCAGAACGAGATCTTTCTCTGCTCGATCGTCTTCATCTGCAGCTTCATACCGGTGCTCGGAGTCGTGCTCTCCAGCGCGCCGATCGCCGTGATGGCGCTCATCCAGCCCGAGGGGACCATCTGGCTCGCCCTCCAGGCCGTCGGCGCGATTCTCATCATCCACTTCATCGAGACGAGCATCTTGAACCCGAAGATCCTCGGCGAGATGCTCCACCTGCACCCTGTGCTCGTCCTCGGCATCCTGGCGGTCGGCGAGCACTTCTTCGGCGTCTGGGGGCTCCTTCTGGGCGTCCCCGTCTCGGTCTACATCATGCGCCACGTGATCCTCGGCGAGGAGGCGCACCTACCTCCGGCCGCCGCGGCCGCGGTCGCGAGGATCACGGGGATCAAAGGAACACCAGTGCCCATACCGCAACCCTCCCCAGATCGCGGCGAAGCCGTTGCGGCCCGAGGCGAGAAGTAACCAACCTCGCCGGCGCGGCAAACCCGGGTCTTCTCTCACCCCTTCCCTTGACCATAGAATACGCGCGCCACGCTGGTCATGAGCGCGAGCTCGTGCGGGGGCGTACTGAAAGGGGGATCGTCCGACCATGATGGATTTGCGGGGACTGGCGGTCGTCATCACGGGCGGGGGTGGGGACCTGGCCCGGGCCACCGGCCGGATTCTGAGGCGGCACGGCGCTCGGATTGCGCTCGTCGACTGCAACGCGCGGGCGCTCGAGGCGGCCCATGCCGAGCTGGCGGGAGTCCACCCGATTGCGGTTCCCGGGCGGGGAGCCGTCGATGAGCGCGACCCGCGCTCCCTCTCGACGGTCACGGGCGATCTGACGCGCGAGGCCGAGGTGGAGCGGGCGCTCGCCCGCGCAGAGGAGGCGTTGGGAGGATGGACCTCCCTCATCAACGCCGCGGGAGTCTTCCAGGCGGTGCCCATCGTCGACCTGACCGTCGAGGACTGGGACCGTCTGATGATCGTGAACCTCCGCACAACGTTTCTCACCTGCCGCGAAGCGATCCGCCGCTGGGCTCATCGGGGAGCAGGCGACATCGTCAACATCGCCTCGCTGGCGGGGCAAGTGGGCGGCATCGTCGCGGGCGCAAACTATGCCGCGTCAAAGGCCGGGGTGATCTCCCTGACGCGCTCCTTGGCGAAGCAGACCGCGGGACGGGGTATCCGGGTCAACTGCATCAATCCTGGCGTCATCTTCTCGCGCATGACACGGGAAGACTGGCCTCCCGGAAAGCTTGAGGGAATGGTCGAACAGATCCCCCTGAGGCGCCTGGGGACCCCGGACGACGTGGCGGGCGCGGTCCTCTTCCTCTTGTCCGAGTACTCGAGCTACATCCACGGCGCGCAGATCGACGTCAACGGCGGCCTCCGCGTCGGATGACTTTATCGGCCCCCCGAACTCTTCAGTTCGCAAGCCCAGGCGGCCGATCAGTCGATGGACCTTGAGAGAGGGACAGGGAGACCGCGCCGATGCACGAAACCCCCGCGAGGAAGATACGCTTTCTCCTCCACACGAACACGATGACCATCCAGACTCTCGCCCACGAGATCGGGGTCACGAACGAGATGCTCCGGGAGGTTGTGGACGAGCTGTCGGTCCCCACGCCGCACCTGCTCCAGAAGATCTGTACGTTCTTCGGTGTGAAGGACGACTACTTCGGCGAAGCGCCGCACGCGGCGCTCGCCCCGCAGGCGCGACCCGCGACCAAGCCACCGTCGGCTGCGGTGCGGCCCGGCCTCAAGTCGAACGCCGGGCCCGCTCCGACCGCTTCGTCTCCATTGCGTCCCGCCCCTCGCCCGACGGCGCCGGCGCACTTCGCCCCGGCGCGTCCCCCGTCCGCCCAGGCCGCGGCGGCGACCCCGGCGCAGGTTGCGCTCTCCCAGCCGTCGCACAGGCCGTCAATGGCCGTTCGGCCGGGCGCGCCAAAACGCAAACGCAAGGTCGACCTCACCGAGGTCGCCCTCCGCCAGCAGGCTCTGCTCGATTGCCTGGTCCAGCGTGAGCTGGTCTTCGTGAACGACTACGAGCGGCGGCTCATCGAGCTGCGGTCGAAGTTGAAGGACCGGCAAAAGACGGTGTGACGGGAGCGCCCATCGCTCCTGGGGATCACCGCGGCGCCGCATGGACGCTGCGGCCGCCGACGATCACTCTTTCCACTCGCGTCGTGTGCTCGAAGGGGTCTCCGTCGAAGAGGACGACGTCCGCGACTTTTCCCGGCGTCAGGCTTCCCCAGCGGTCGTCGATGCCGAGGATGCGCGCAGCGTCGATCGTGATGGCCGCGAGCGCTGCCTCGAAGCCGAGCCCGTTCGCTGCGGCCATCGCCGCTTCGAAGCGAACGACTCGCGTGCGCGGCACGTAGTCTTCGTGGCCGGACTGGATCGCAACGCGCACCCCGGCGCGGCGCAGGAACGCCGCGTTTTCCAGGGTCGAGTTCATGGTCTCCAGGGATCCGAGGCGTTGCATGGCCGGTGCGGCGATGACCGGAACCCCCGCCGCGGCGACGCGGTCGGCGGCGAGATAGCCTTCCGTGGCCAGGTCGAGGACGGCCGCGGCCTCGAACTCGCGCGCCAGGCGCAACGCGGTCAAGATGTCGTCCTCCCGATGCGCGGAGAAGATCGCCGGGATCCTCCGCTCGAGGACCGGGATGAGCGCTTCGGCTTTCAGGTTCGACTCCGGTGGATCCTTGTCGGGATTCGCCGCCGCGCGGGCGAGCTTTTCCCGATGGTTTCGGGCCTCCTGGAGAGCCGCGCGGATGACCGCCGCGGTGCCCATCCGGGTTGCAGGGGCCTTGCGGCGCGGCCCGAAGGTCCTCTTCGGTTCCTCGCCGAGGTTGAAGACGACGGCCGAGGGAAAACGGATCGCCATCGCCTCCGCGCTCGCTCCGTGGGTGCGGAAAATGCCGGCCTGTCCGGCGATGGGCACGCCCCGGCCCGGTCCGCATTGGATCACGGTGATTCCATGCGAGAGGAGATAACCGAGGAGCGGCTCGGTCGGGTTGAAGCTGTCGAGGACGCGCAGCATCGAATGGTTCGGCTCGATCGATTCTTCTTCATCGCGGTCCGCGGCGACGTTGAAGAGGCCGGCGATTCCAGCCTGCGAGTGGGCATCGATAAGGCCCGGCGTGGCCGCGATCGCCCTGTAGAGCGCCGCGCCGGCCGGCGCCGGGACCTCGGTACGCGGGCCGATTCGCGCGACCTTGCCGGCCTGGATGAGCACCGCGCCGTCCCGGATGGGCTCCCGGTCGATCGGGAAGAGCCAGTCGGCGTGGATGAGGATCCCCTCCGACTCTCCAGCAGCGGGCGGCGAAACCGTGCGGCCCGTATCACCAAGGGGAGGATCCCTCCGCGCCGGCGGAACCTCCGGCCGGGCGCCTGCGATCGGGGGCGGTGGATAGCGCGCGGCGACGGCGAAGCCTCCGGTCGCGTGGCGCAGGTCGCCGGGCCGGGACCGCTCGAAGACCCTTTCGCCCTCGATGTACGTCTCGAGGACCTGCGTGTAGACGCTGAAGGGAGGTCCGGACAGGACGGCGAGGTCCGCGTCCTTTCCGGGAGCGATCGAGCCGATGCGGCGCGCGAGTCCCAGCATCTCCGCGCCGCTCAGCGTGAGGGCGCGCAGCGCGCCGGCCTCGCTCATCCCCTCCCTCACGGCCAGCGCGGCCGTCCGCAGGAAGTGGCGCGAGCTGGTGATCGGATCGTCGGTGTGGAAGGCGACCTTCACGCCGGCCCTCTCGAGGATAGCGCCGTTCTCGGGCGTGAAACGGGCGGCCTCGTGCTTTCCCCCGGGGCTGTCGAGGACGATGACCGAGGCCGGCGCCCCGGCCTTGGCGATCTCCTCCGCCACCAGGTAGCCCTCGGTGACGTGGTGGAGGACCGGAGTGAAGCCGAATTCCTTCCCGAGCCTGAGCGCGCTCGCGATGTCGTCGGCCCGGTGCGAATGGAAGTGCACGATCCGCCGTCCTTCCAGGACCTCGACGAGCGGCTCGAGGGCAAGATCGCGGTCCGGCGGGTCTTTGTCCTTGTCCGCGGCGCGCCCCTCAGCGGCGCGCCGGAGCTTCACGCGGTAGTCGCGCGCCTTCGAAAAAGCCGCCCGCTGGAGCGCCGCGATCGCCATGCGGGTCGCCGGCGTCTCGCCCCGGCCCCCGTAGGAGCGCTTCGGGTTCTCGCCGTTGGCCATCTTGAGGCCGCCGGCGATCGCGGCGCCGCCGCCTTCGGGCGCGACGGAGATCAGCATCTCCTCGACCGTACGGCCGCGCAGCTTCACGTAGGCGGTCTGCCCGCCGATGACGTTGCCGCTGCCGGGCATGATGTTGGCCGTCGTCAGACCGCCTGCGAGCGCCATGCGGATCCCCGAATCGCTCGGCCAGATCGCGTCGACGGCGCGGACGATACTCTGCGTCGGGCCGGTCATCTCGTTGCCATCGGAGTTCGCTTCGACGGCGGGGAGCGGGTAGATCCCGATGTGCGAGTGCGTATCGACGAGGCCCGGGATCACGGTGCGGCCCGCGAGGTCGCGCACTTCGGCCCCCGGTGGAATCGCCACGGCCTCGACGGAGCCGACGGCTTCGATCTTGCCGCCGCGGATGACGATCGTACCGGAAGGGATCGGCTCGCCATCGACGGGAAGAATCCGAGCCCCGCGGAGCGCGAGGACCCCCTCCGCGGCGGCGAGGGGTGCGCAGCCGGCGGAGAGGAGCGAGAGGAAGAGGAATTTCATACGCACGCGTTCGGTTTCCTTTCGTTTTGGAGACCCGGGAAGGCCGCACATTGTTCCACAATTCGCGCCGCAGGCGCAACGGCGGTGGGCGGAATGAAGAGGTTCACCACGGAAGATAGGGAGGCTCACAGAGGGGGAATCCGAATCGGCACCCGCAATCGCATCGGCATCCGAGCCCGCATCCAAAGCCGCTTCCGCTATCCGCATCCGAATCCGAAATCGGACCGAGATCCCGTTGTGACCCAACCCGGGACACCGCGCGGGAATCATCTATAATCCGTTCCCATGGCCGCTCCGAAAAACGACGCTTCGCCGCTCCCCGCGGCGATGCTCGCTCTCGAAATGGAGCCGTCGAAGCCGGATTCGTTGCGCGTCGTCGAACGGCCGCTGCCGCGGCCGGGGCCTCTCCAGGCCCTCTGCCGCGTGGAGGCGGTCTCGATCGGCGCGCTCGATGTCGAAGGAGATCGCCGGCCCGTCGCTCTCGGCCACGAAGGCTCCCTTCGGGTCGTCGAAACCGGAGAGCGCGTCGGTCATCGACTGCGGCCTGGACAGCGGCTCATTCTTCTGCCCTCCCGGGGCGAGCGCCCCGGCGACGACCCGGCCGACATCTGCTCTCTAGCGCAGTACGTTCTCCTTCGTGAGGACGTCTTGGACTCGCCCGAGCGGATCGTGCCCATCAGCGCTCCGCCTTCGGTATTCCCTCACTACGGAGCGGCGCTGGCGGAGCCTCTCGCGCGTGTCGTGGCCGCGCACGCGCACCTGGTCCACGTTCAATCCTCGGCGATCGACGGAGAGCGGACGCACCGGGCTGGGATTCTCCCCGGGGGCGTCGCCTTGATCCTGGGAGCCGACCTCGCGGGGCTCCTTCACGCGGCATACGCCCTTCTGCGCCGTCCTCGGCTCGTCCTCGTATGCGATCCTCGCCGGGAGCGGCGGGAGGCGATCATCGAGGGACTCCGGGCGCCGGCGGAGAGGGAGGGGACGGACCTCGAACCGGTCGACCCGCCATCGCTGGAAGAGGCGCTCCTGCGACGCGGCGCGGGCGTGGGCGTCGACGACCTTCTCGTGACCGGGCGAGGATCTTCGGGGATCGAGAACCCGCTCCGCCTCCTTGCCCGAGGGGGATGCCTCCTCTTCTGCGCGCCGCCGTCCTCGCCGGGATCGTCCGGATCCGGTGGACGAACCCATGGGCTCGATCCCTCGCTCCTCTACGAGCGCTCGATCCTCGCCGCCGGCTCCGGTCCTCCAGGGCCGGCCGACCTCCGCCGAGCGGTCCAACTCCAGGAACGGGGCGCGCTCGACCTGTCCCCCCTCGTATCGGCCGTCGGAAACATCTACGCGGCGCCCGCGGCCCTTCGGATGCTCTCGGAAGGGCGCCTGGAAGCGGAGGCGGTGATTTACCCCCACGCGGCTGCCGGCGAGCTCATTCTCGTGCATGAATGGGGACCGGCGGCGGAGGCGATGTTCGGCGAAACAGATTCGTAACCGTTCACCGGGCCTCACGGCCCGGGAACGGTTACGACTGTGCGTTCAGTCGCCGCGCAGGCTCCCTGAAGGGGGTGATCTTCGGCCTGCGGGGCGGCCGAGCGGGGGCGACGCACTCCGTGGTGAGCGCCTGATTGATGCCAGGGACGTCCGATCCGGTGAACGGCTTTGCCGATTTGTAGCCGGTCGCTGGTGGTTGTCGGCCGGAAAACGGTTCCGTTGTTTCATGTCGAACCGCTTGCAAATCCGCCGGAATTGCCTATGTTCGTGGCCATGGAGAGGCCCAGGAGAGGTTCCGGTTCGCGGCTCGGAGGAAAGGGCGACGCGGTCCGCCGGCGCAACCGTAGTTTTCTCCATCGCGCTCACGAGAGCGCTGGTGGCGATCCGAGGGCACACGGCGGCGAGGAGGGCGCGGAAGCACCTTCAGCGCCTGCCGCCTCTCCGGTCGAGCCTTCGACTCCGGCGCAGGGGACCTGGGTGTCGCTCATGGAAGTGGAGCCCTCCTGGCTTCTTGTCCAGTGGGAGATCGGTGCCGGCGTCTGGGATGGGGCCGCACCTCAGGCGGAATGCCCGCCGCCGCGGCTCGTCCTGCGGCTCCACGACCTCGCGGGCCCGGCGCAAGCGATGAGCGGAGGAGCGGGCGCCCTCCAGGTGAGCCTCGACGGCATCCAGGGGGGGCGCTTCCTGAACCTCGATCTCCCGCTCAAGATGCTCCGCGGCGAGTTGGGGATCCTCGGCGATGATGGAAGTTTCGCCGTCCTCGCGCGGTCCAACACGATTCAACCGCCGTCCGGCTCCGAGCCGAGCCTGAGCGAGGATCGCATGCGGGCCGTGCGCGGTTCTCCGCCGCCGCGCTGGGGTCGTCGGGCTGTTCCGTTTTCCGGGCCCGCCACCGGCCTCGCGCCGGAAGCTGCGAGGGCCGAATTCGGATCCTGCCCCCTGCCGGCGGCCGAAGCGGTCGTGGAGATGCCGGTGGAGGCCGCTCCCTACAAGCCGCCGTACTTTCCGCCCGCCCCCGTGCCCGCCGGCTACGCGTTGCCGGAGTGGGAGCGCGCCATGCTCGATGGAGAAGGACGGCGCTCCCGCGCTTCTGCGGGCGAGGTCGCGGGCGAGGTCGCGAGCGCGGCTGAGCGGCCTGAGGGCGGCGATCCGCTGGCATACTATGCCGATGCCATCACCGCGGGTGGAATCGTTCGGGCCGCTCCGGGCGTTCTCGGAGGGCCCCGGAAGGCGCGCGATGAGTTCTTCTCGAGCGCGGAGGGCTCGGAGATCTCGGGCGCCGGCGCCGACGACCTCGCGCTCGAACTCAATGCCGATGTCGTGATCTACGGGCGCACGCGGCCCGGCACGCAGGTCTTCTTGAGCGGAGCCTGCATCCAGGTCCGCTCCGACGGGACCTTCGAGGCCCGCTTCGCCCTGCCCCCGGGTTTCGGCGGCTCCCCGCGCCATCCCCGGCCCGTCCGATAGCCGAGAGGGGTCGGATGGATCCCCGCGCGTACCTGTGCTTCATCCTCCACGCGCATCTTCCTTACGTCCGCCACCCCGAGCATCCGGAATTCCTCGAGGAGAACTGGCTCTTCGAAGCTCTCACGGAATGCTACGTGCCGCTCCTCATGGTCTTCGATGGCCTCCTGCGGGATGGAATCGACTTCCGCGTCACGATGAGCATCTCGCCGACGCTCACTGCCATGCTCCAGGACGATCTCCTCAGGTCTCGCTATCGGACGTATCTCGCGCGGCTCATCGAGCTGGCCGAACGCGAATGCGTCCGCCAGCGCTTCGATGCGCGCTTTCGCCCCGTGGCGGAGTTCTACCGCGAACGGTTCAGCTCCGTGCGCTGCACCTTCGAGGATGTCCTGGGCGGCGACGTCGCGAGGGGTTTCCGGCGCCTCGATGAGGCGGGAAGGGTCGAACTCCTGGCCTCCGGGGCCACGCATGCCGTCCTTCCGCTCTTGCGCCAATCGCCGGCCGCCGTCGAGGCGCAAGTCCGGCTCGGCATCGAGAGCCATCGCCGGGCCTTCGGCGCGGATCCGGCGGGCTTCTGGCTCCCTGAGTGCGGTTACTTTCCGGGGCTGGACGATGTGCTCGCCCGCCACGGGATCCGCTACTTCGTCCTCGAATCGCACGGGATCCTCCGCGGCAGCGCGCTCTCGCGCTACGGCGTCCACGCGCCGGTCGTATGCCCCTCGGGGGTGGCCGCCTTCGCGCGCGATCCGGAGTGCTCGCGTCAGGTCTGGAGCGCCGATGAGGGCTATCCGGGCCATCCGGATTACCGCGATTTCTACCGCGACGTCGGTTTCGACCTCCCGCTCCAATACGTCAGCCGATTCATCGGCCCGGACGACCTCCGGATCGCCACGGGGATCAAGTACCATCGGATCACGAACCGATCCCGCTCGCGCAAGGAGCCCTACGACCGCCTCCGGGCGATCGAGCAGGTCGCTCAGGATGCGGAGCATTTCCTCCGCGGCCGCCGGGAGCAGATGGTGCACACATCGGCCGGTATGGACCGCCGGCCGATCGTCGTGGCGCCGTACGACGCCGAACTCTTCGGCCACTGGTGGTTCGAAGGCCCCGAGTGGCTCGACGCGACGCTGCGGCGGGCGGCGTCGGGCTCCGATGGCCTCGCCACGATAACTCCTTCGGAATACTTGGCCGAGCATCCCGAAGGGCCGCTCTCGGTGCCGTCGATGTCGAGCTGGGGACGCGGAGGGTACTTCGGGACCTGGGTCAACGACAAGACCGAGTGGTTGCTCCGTCCTCTCCAGCGTTCGGCCGAGACGATGGAGGCGCTCGCGGCGCGCCTCGAGGCTGGTTCCGACACGAACGGCCTGCGGCGGAGAGTCCTCGCCCAGGCCGCGCGTGAGCTGCTCCTGGCGCAGTCGAGCGATTGGCCCTTCATCCTGAGAAGCGGCACGGCCACCGGCTACGCGACCCGGCGCGTCCGCGAGCACCTCCAGCGGTTCGACGAGCTGGCGTCCTGGGCCGTACGGGACGGCTTGAAGGACGACGAGGTGCGCCGGCTCGCCGAGTGGGAAAGCCGGACCGGGATCTTTCCGACTCTGGCCCCCGAAGTTTTCCGCGACCGGGGCGGGCCGCGGATCTGGGCCCGGCCGCGCGAGCCTCGCCGCGTCGCGTTCATCGGGGCCGAGGCGGTGCCCTTCGTGAAGGTCGGCGGCCTCGCGGATGTGATGGGGGCGCTTCCGCCCGCCCTCGGCGCGGCGGGCATCGAGACCCTCGTCCTGATACCCGCCTATGGAGCCGTCGACCGCGCCCGGCGCGGCCTGCGGAAGATCCGCGAAGGGCTCGAGGTCCCGCTCGGCGGAAGGCGCGAGCGTTTCGGCCTCCTCGAAGCGGCTTCAAGCTCGCCCCGCGTTCGTTACATGTTCATCGAGCATGCGGGCTACTTCGGCCGCGAAGGGATTTACGGCGATCCGAAGGGCGGCGGAGAGTATCCCGACGGAGCGGAGCGCTTCATCTTCTTCACTCGGGCGGCGCTCGAAGCCCTGAGGGTCCTCGGAGAGCCGATCGATGTCGTGCACTGCCACGACCACCAGACCGCGCTCGCCCCCGCCTACCTGAAGCTTCTCCTGCGGAGCGATCCCGTGCTTGGCCGCGCGGCGAGCGTCCTGACGATCCACAACCTGGGCTACCAGGGCATCTGCTCCACGCGGGTGCTCCTTCTGTCGGGGTTCGGCGAGGAGATGCTCCATCCGGCGAGCCCGTTCCTGCACCGCGGCGAGGTGAACGTCCTGCGAGCCGGCATTGCCTTCGCGACGCGCGTGAACACGGTCAGCCCGACGTACGCGCGGGAGATCCGCACAAGCCGCGATCAGGGGGCCGGACTCGAACGGGTCCTGGCCGCTCGCGGCGCCGATCTGAGCGGGATCCTCAACGGGATCGACGTCCGCGAGTGGGATCCCTCGACCGACGCGCATCTCGCCCGCCGGTACTCGATCGAAAGCCGCGAGGGGAAGCGGGACTGCAAGGAGGCGCTGCGAAGGCGCGTGGGGCTCGATGCGGAGCGAATGGACGCTCCGCTTGCGGGGATGATCACGCGGCTCGTGGATCAGAAAGGGCTCGACCTCCTCTGCGCGGAGCTCGACCGGTTATTCGACCTCGGGCTGGACCTCGTCGTCCTCGGAACCGGCCTCCCGAAATACCACGAGTTCCTCCAAGATGCCGCGCGGAAGGCTCCGGGCCGCGTCGCGGCCGAATTGAAGTTCGACAACGGGCTCGCGCACCAGATCGAGGCCGGCGCGGACCTTTTCCTCATGCCATCCCTTTACGAGCCTTGCGGGCTCAACCAGATGTACAGCTTGCGCTACGGGACCGTCCCCGTCGTACGAGCGACGGGCGGGCTTGCCGATACGGTGATCGACGCCGACGCGGACCCGGCAGCCGGGAACGGCTTCACGTTCGCGGAGTACCGGCCGGAGCCGTTCCTGGACGCCGTCCGCCGCGCGGTGACGGCCTTTGGCGACCGAGAACGATGGGGGCGCATCGTGCGCGCGGGCATGACAGCCGACAACTCGTGGCGGAATTCGGCCGGCCGTTACATCGACCTCTACCGCGATTCGCTGGAGGCTCGCGGCAGGGAGTGAGCTGCATGTCGTTCCGCGTTCGCCGCTGTCGCTCACCCGGGGAGCGGTGGAGGAGACGGGAACGCCCTCCCCCCTTGTTCGCCCCGCGAGCTCCCCTATCATCGCCTCCGCCGATCCCGCCGGCGGTCCCGACGTCCGCGGGTCGAAGGAGGTCACGACCATGAGAGTTTCTTTCGCCGGACTGCTCGCGCTCTGCGCGTTCGCGTTATTTCTCCTCGGCCGGCAAGCTTCCGGAGAGGAGAAGCCGAAGGCGGGACGCGAGCGGCTCTTCGAGATGCGCACTTACACCGCCGCGCCGGGCAAGCTCGAGGCGCTCCACGCCCGCTTCCGCGAGCATACAAACAAGCTCTTCGTCAAGCACGGTATGGAGCTGATCGGCTACTGGACGCCGGCCGACGGACCCAAGGCCGCGAACACCCTTGTTTACATCGTCGCTCACAAAGACGGCGAGGCGAAAGAGAAGTCCTGGAAGGGTTTCGGGGCCGATCCCGACTGGAAGAAGGCGAGAGACGCTTCCGAGGTGAACGGCAAGCTGGTCGAGAAGGTCGAGTCGGTTGTCCTGAAGCCGACGGACTACTCGCCCATCCGCTGACCGGAACCAGCGGCCCGGTCGATGCTCTGCACCGCGCGGATCCTCTTCGTTGCGACGCTCGCTACGGCCGCGGGCGGCGCTGATGAGCCGGCTACGAAGCGCCCACCGAACGTTCTCTTCATCGTCGCGGACGATCTGAACCACTGGATCGGCTGCCTGGGACGCAATCCTCAGGCGAAGACGCCCCACATCGACCGCCTCGCCGCGCGCGGCCTGCTCTTCACTCGCGCCTACTGCGCCGCCCCGGTCTGCAACCCTTCGAGGGCCGCCGTCCTGTCGGGGCTCCGGCCCGCGACGAGCGGCATCTACGACAACTCGCAGGACTGGCGCCGCGTCATCGTCGAGGAGCTGACGCTGCCCTCTCGGCTCCGAAAGGCCGGCTACTTCGTCGCGGGAGCAGGGAAGATCTACCACGGAGGGTTCGACCGCCGCAGCGAATGGGATGACTACCTCACCCGTGGACAAGCCGGGGAGGAACGGGCGCCCCGAAAGCGCGCCGCAAGCGTCCAGGGCGGCGGTGTCGGGGCGATCCGCTATGCGCGGCTCGATGCCGGAGACGAGGAGATGGGCGACCACGCCGTCGTGAGCTGGATCGCGGAGCGGCTCTCGAAAAAGCACGAGAAGCCGTTCTTCCTCGCGTGCGGCCTCTCCCGGCCGCACCTGCCGTGGATCGTCCCGAAGAAGTACTTCGAACTTTTTCCCCTCGATGGAATCCAGCTTCCTCCGTTCAAGGCCGACGACCTCGACGATGTCCCGGCGGCCGGCGTGCGGATGGCCGGGCCGCAGGGGGACCACGCCGCGATCGTGAAGGCCGGAATCTGGAAGGAGGCCATCCAGGGTTACCTCGCATCGATCGCCTTCGTCGATCATGAGGTCGGCAGGCTCCTCGACGCCCTCGACGGCGGTCCGCATAAGGATGACACGATCATCTGCTTCTGGGGCGATCACGGCTGGCACCTCGGCGAAAAGAGCCACTGGCGGAAGTTCGCCCTCTGGGAGGAGGCCACGCGGGCGCCGCTCGTCTGGATCGCGCCCGGAGTCACGAAGCCCGGAACCGTCTGCGAGCGCACGGTGGACTTCATGAGCATCTACCCGACGATCGCGGAGCTTTGTCGGGTCCCGGCGCCGGAGCACGTCGAAGGGGCGAGCATCAAGCCCCTCCTCGTCGATCCGAGGGGTTCGTGGGAGAGGCCGGCGGTCACGACGCACCTTCGGGGAAACCACGCGATCCGGACGGAGGGCTGGCGGTATATCCGGTACGCCGGCGGCGGCGAGGAGCTGTACGACGAGGCGAAGGATCCCTACGAGTGGACGAACCTGGCTCTGAAGCCCGAGTTCGCCGCGAAGAAAACCGAGCTGGCGAGATTCCTGCCACCGAAGGACGCGCCGCCGGCGGCCGAGGTGAAGAGGGCGAAGGCGGCGAAAAAACTCCGGAAGGAGGAGTGAGGCTTCCCGGCGAAGTCAAAAGTCATCGAGATCAAGCGACCGGCCGTTGTCCTTCGGTTCCAGCGACTCAAGGAGCCTCAGCCACCGCGGCGCGATGTCCCGCGGGCTCGGGTAGCGCGAGACGTCGCTCTCGAAGGCCGTCGCGAGCATGTCGGTGGCGATGATGCCCGGATTCAGCGCGATCACGACGACGCCGCGGCCCGCCTCGGCCGCGACGGACTGCGAGAGCCCCTCGACCGCGAACTTGCTCGCGCAATAAGAGGCGACTCGGGCCTCCCCGACGCGCCCCCAGCCGCTCGAGAGGTTGACGATCGCGCCCGAGCGGCGCTTCTGCATGCCCGGGAGCACGTGGCGGATCATGTTCACGGTGCCGGCGACGTTGACGCGCAGGACCTCCTCCCAGACCTTCGGCGGCGTGTTCACTACAGTGTCCGGCGTCGCGAGGACCGCGGCGTTGTTGATGAGGAAATCGACCGCACCGAAGGCCGAGAGGGCCGCCCCGGCGAGCTTCTTCGCGTCGCCGTCGCTTCCGATGTCGCCCGCAAGGCCGATCAGCGCGCCCCCAAGCCCCTTCATCTCCTCGACGGCCTTCGCCACGGTCTTCGCGGATCGGCCGCAGAACGCGACGCGGCCTCCGGCGCCGAGGAGCGCCTCCACAAGCCCGCGCCCGATCCCGCGCGTTCCCCCGGTGACGATGAAGGACTTGCCCTTGAGCGCCATCCGACAGCCTTGCGTTTCACACCCCTCCCCAATCGAGGACCGCCTTGCCGCAGTTGCCCGATCGGACGACCGCGAACGCCTCCTCGAACTTCTCGCAGGGGTAGCGGTGGGTGATGACGGGGGCAATGTCGAGGCCGCCCTGGATCAGCACCGTCATCTGGTACCACGTCTCGTACATCTCGCGGCCGTAGATGCCCTTGATGGTGAGCATGTTGAAGATGACCGTGTGCCAGTCGATCGCCATCTCCTTGGCGGGGATGCCCAGGAGGGCGATCTTTCCGCCATGGAACATGTTCTTGAGCATCTCAGTGAACGCGGCCGGGTTGCCCGACATTTCGAGGCCGACGTCGAAGCCTTCCTTCATCCCGAGCCGCTTCTGGGCGTCCGCGATCCGCTCGGTGCGGGCGTCGACCGCGAGCGTCGCCCCCATCTTATTCGCAAGGTCGAGGCGGTACGGGTTGATGTCGCTGATGACGACGTGGCGCGCGCCGGCGTGGCGGACGACAGCGGCCGCCATGAGGCCGATCGGCCCTGCGCCGGTGATGAGGACGTCTTCGCCGAGGACGGGGAAAGTCAGCGCGGAGTGCACCGCGTTGCCGAACGGGTCGAAGATCGACTGAACGTCGCGCGGGATGCGGGCGTCGTGGTACCAGACGTTCGTCACGGGGAGGGCGACGTACTCGGCGAAGGCCCCGGGCCGATTCACGCCGATGCCCTGCGTGTCCTTGCACTGGGCGCGGCGGCCCGCCATGCAGTTGCGGCAGCGGCCGCAGACGACGTGGCCTTCGCCGCTCACGATGTCGCCGGGGCGGAAATCCTTCACGTTCGAGCCCACCTCGACGATGTGCCCGACGAACTCGTGGCCGACGACCATTGGGACCGGGATGGTCTTCTTCGCCCAGTCGTCCCAGACGTAGATGTGGACGTCGGTGCCGCAGATCCCCGTCTTTTCGACCCGGATGAGGACGTCGTTGATGCCGATCGAAGGCATCGGCACATCCTCCATCCAGAGTCCAGGCTCCGGTTTCCTCTTCACAAGGGCTTTCATGGATGTCTGACCCCTTTTGACACAGAGGGCCTCGCGGCCGGAGAGGATAACCGCTTTCGCCCGCGCGTACAGGGACTCATCGCCCTTCTCTCCGTGAGAGGACCGGCGAGTACGGGCCGATCAGCTCGCGCCGCCACCACTGTCCCGTCGCGCGCCGGGTCGCGAAGTCCGTGAAGTGGTAAGCGTAATGGAGAGCCCGCACGTGCCGCGGCGGCCCGTCGGGGAAGGGGTTCGTCTCGAGGAGCGCAAGCACGCTCGGCGAGCCTTCGAGGAGCCGGGCCAGGAAGTATTGGAAGAACGATCGGCTCCGGAAGTTTCCCAGCGCCGCAAACCACATCTGCCAGTCGAGCCGCGGCTGGTGGGGGATGTTGAACCGCGGCGGGCGCTTCAGGTCGCCCGGCTTCCAGCGGAACTCGTAGGCGCGCCACTCGACACCGTCGATTGACCCCTCGATGACGATCTCCATCCGCGGGTTCGTCATGACGCGGAAGAGACCGTAGCCGCTCACGAGCTGGAGCGGCGAGGTCCACTCCTGAAGCCGCCGGACCGGTGCGGGCTTCCCCTCCCACGCCGATCGCATCTCGATCAGCTCCATGACGCCGAGGAGGCCGAGGAACGGCGCGACGGACCAGACGACCCAGGTCTGCAGGCTCGCTTCGCGCTCAAGCGGCGCCTCCGCATGCGGGGGGCGGCGGAAAACCCACCGCAGGAACGCGTCATCGAGAGCGCCGAAGCAGATCGTGATCGTGAGGAGGTTGAAGAAGCAGTAGTTGCCGGTGAGCAGGATCAAGAGCTGGAAGAAGAGCTGGCCGATGAACGCCGCCTGGCGCATGCGCCGCGGGCCGAAGAAAAGAAACGGAAGCCCGATCTCGATGGCGTACATGACGGCGCACGAGGCCTTCTGGAACCACGCAGGAAGCTGGTGGGCGTACCAGCCGATCCAGGTCGGAAGCGGCTGCGTCTCGTAGTGAACCTGGAGGGCCGTGAAGTCGAGCCACATTTCGTCCTCCCAGAGGAGCTTCACGAGGCCGGACGCGAACATCAGCCGGAAGGCGAGGAACCGAACGAGCCAGATTGCCACTACCGACGGCTGCCTCTCGGTCGGCTGTCGTGGGAGGAGCTGCCACGGGGCGAGGAAAATCGCCAGGAAACCCGTCTCAAGCAGCAATATGTCCCACTGGAAGTGCATGAATTCGCCGCCGATGCTGAAGAGCGAAAGGTAGAGGACCCAGAGGAGGAGAAAGACAAGCGCAGGCGCAACGAAGACGAGCGCCAGGAGCGACAGCGCGGTTCCCGTGCCACATAGAACGTGCAGGAAACCGTCGCTCGGGTTGAGCCAGAAGAGGGACGGGACGAGCCAGTAGCGTTCGGGGCCGCGGTTTTGTTCCACCGCGGCGAGGAATCGCTCCGCGGGGAGGATTCCCCCGGAGCCGACGAGCCCATCAGCCTGCACCCAAAACGAAATGAAGGCCGACAGATAGACCGCCGCCAGCATCCCGAGGAAGGCCCGGCGCGTCAGCGTGAGCCCCTGGTCGCGCCAGTTCAAGCCGGCGATGCGAGAGCGGGCGATGTAGGAGGCCAGCCACGAGAGGAATCTCCGTAGGGCGCTCATGACGCTTGTCTATCACGCTCTACGGAAGGAAGGCAAGGAGAGCTGGAGCTACAATGGCGGCGTGAGCCGCACACGGATCCGCTCGTTCTCTACCGTCCGGAAGGCATGCCTCTACCTCCGTCGCGCGCTCAGGCTGCGGTGCCCGGAGTGCGGGATCTCGCCGATCTTCATGCCGGCCGCGCGGGTGAGATCCCTCTACGACTGGTTCACGCCGCTCGATGGCTGCCCGCACTGCGGCTACGCCTACGAGCGCGAGGACGGCTACTTCCTCATCGCCACGTGGGGCATCAACTATGGGCTCATCGGCCTCGCCGGGCTCGGAATCGCCCTCACGTTGGGTCAATTCTTCGACCCGCCGCTCTGGCAGCAGCTTGCCTGGGGGCTTCCGGCCCTGGCGCTCGCTTGCATCTGGATGGCGCGCACGTCGAAGGCGATCTGGCTCGCCATCGACCACTTCTTCGACCCGCACCGGAGCGACCGGGGGTAGGCGGGCGATCGGTGAAGCTCAAGGACTTGATCCCCGGTTGGGAGGCGGCGGCGAGCGAAGATCTCCTCTCCCGCTTCCTCCAGTACGTCGAGGAGCGAGGGTTGCAGCTCTATCCGGCCCAGGAAGCGGCGATCCTCGAGCTCTTCGAAGACAAAAACGTCATCCTCAACACGCCCACGGGCTCGGGCAAGTCGCTCGTGGCCGAAGCCGTACACTTCAAGGCGCTGGCCCAGGGCGCCCGCTCCGTTTACACCTGCCCGATCAAAGCGCTTGTCAACGAGAAGTGGATGAACCTCTGCCGAGAGTTCGGGCCCGAGCAGGTCGGGCTTTCGACCGGGGACGCCACGGTCAACCGCGACGCGCCGATCCTCTGCTGCACCGCCGAGATCCTCGCCAACATCGCGCTGCGGGAAGGCGACCTGGCCCAAGTCCACGAAGTGGTCTCGGATGAGTTCCACTACTACGGCGACCGCGAGCGAGGCGTGGCCTGGCAGGTGCCCCTTTTGACCCTTCCCCAGGCGCGGTTCTTGCTCATGTCCGCCACCCTGGGCGACACCCGGTTCTTCGAGGAGGCGCTCACACGCCTGAACCGCCGCCCGTCGGTGACCGTGCGGTCGGGGGAACGGCCTGTCCCCCTCGAGTTCGCATACTCCGAGGTTCTCCTCGCGAAGACCGTCGAGAAGCTGGTGGCCGAAGGGAAGAGCCCGGTTTACGTGGTCCACTTCACCCAGCTCGACGCTGCGGAGAGCGCCCAGGACTTTACCAGCATCGATGTCTGCACGCGCCGGGAGAAGGACGCTCTCGCCGCCGCCGTCGAGGGGTTTCGCTTTACGAGCCCCTACGGACCGGTCCTGAAGAGATGGATCCGGCACGGGATCGGCGTCCATCACGCCGGCCTTCTGCCGAAGTATCGGATCCTCGTCGAGCAGCTCGCGCAGAAAAACCTCCTCAAGATCATCTGCGGCACGGACACGCTGGGCTTGGGGATCAACGTCCCCATCCGCACCGTCCTCTTCACCCGCCTCTGCAAGTTCGACGGCCAGAAGGTAGCGATTCTGAGCGCGCGCGACTTTCACCAGATCGCCGGGCGCGCCGGCCGGAAGGGGTTCGACGAGCGCGGCTGGGTCGTCGCGCAGGCCCCCGAGCATTTCATCGAGAACCGCAAACTCGAGGAGAAGAAGGCCAAGGAGGGGAGGAAGTTCGTCAAGCGGAAGCCTCCCGATCGGAACTTCGTTAACTGGGACGAGAGCACCTTCAAGCGTCTGGCCGGCGCGCCGCCGGAACAGTTGACGTCGCGGTTCCAGGTCTCCCACGGCATGCTCCTGAACGTCCTTTCGAGGAAGGGGGACGGCTGCGCCGCCATGCGCGAGCTGATCCGCCGCTCTCACGAGCCGCCGCCGGCGAAAGCGCAGCACCGCCGCCGGGCGTGGCAGCTTTTGCGCTCCCTTCTCGATGCGAAGATCGTCGAGTTCATCCCCAAGACCGCGGAGGGCACCACGCTGAGGGTGAACGTGGAGCTGCAAGACGACTTCTCCATGGACCAGGCCCTGTCCCTCTACCTGCTCCAGACGATCCGGCTTCTGGATCCGGCAGCCACCGAATACCCGCTCGACCTCATCACGCTCGTCGAGTCGATCCTCGAAGATCCGGAGATGATCCTCCGGAAGCAACTCGACAAATTGAAGGCCGCCGCGATCGCGGAGATGAAGCTCGCCGGCGTCGAGTACGAGAAGCGGATGGAGGAACTGGAGAAGCTCGAGTACCCGAAGCCGAAGCGCGAGTTCATCTACGAGACGTTCAACGAGTTCGCCGACCTGCACCCCTGGGTCGGCCAGGAGAACATTCAGCCCAAGTCCATCGCCCGGGAGATGTTCGAGGGGTTCCGCACGTTCGGCGACTACGTCCGGGAGTACGACCTCCAGCGCTCAGAGGGGCTCCTCCTGCGCCACCTCTCTAGCGTCCACAAGGTGCTCGCCCAAACCGTCCCCGATGGTGCGAAGACCGACGAGGTCCGCGAAATGGAGATCTACCTACGCACCATGATCCAGCAGGTCGACTCGAGCCTCCTCGACGAATGGGAGAAGATGCGGAACCCCCAGCTTCTGCCTCGGCCGGAGGCGAAGGAGGCTCGGCCTCCCGGCGCCGAGGAGGCCGACCGGGACCTCACCCGCGATCCGAAGAGATTCCTCGCCGCCATCCGCACCCGCATCTTCATGTTCCTGCGGTCGCTGGAGGTCGGCGACGCGGAAGGGGCCCTCGCGGTGCTCTCCCTGCCCGACGACGCCGAGGGGCGGCCCTGGACGGCCGAGCGGCTCCTCGCGGCGAGAGAGGCGCACCGCGCCGAGCACCAGGCGATCTGCCTCGATCCCAACGCGCGGAACCTCCGCCACACCCATCGGGCTCCCGCCGAGGACGAAGCCCGCTGGATCGTCCAGCAGGTGCTCGTCGATCCGGAGGAGCATTGCGACTGGATGGCGGAGTTCGACGTCGACCTGGCCCGCTCTCGCGAGCTGGGGGAGCCCATTCTCAGGCTCCGGCGGATCGGGCCCATGGCGTGAGGGCCGGCGGTCAGCCCCCAACGTCCACAAGGTAGGTCGATCGCTCTTACGGTCGAACATCCCTCGGGTTATGCGAGCAGCTAATCTCGCCGCGAGGGCGCAGAATTCCCCTTTTGGCCCGGTCACACCTCCCCTCCGACGTGGCCCCTCCTGGGTGGAAGTCGCGTGGCGGACCGCGCGACACGGAACCGCCGGAAGAACAGGAGGTTTGTCGTGAAGAACTCGTCTCGATCCACTCGGTTCGGTGTTTGTGTCGCGAGCGTCGCCCTGGCCCTCGTCTCATTCCCATTGCTCGCGGCAGTCGACCGCGTCCCGCTCGTTGAGATCCCCGTCATTGAGATCCCGGACATCCGGCCCCCGAGCGACCCGGCCGTCGATCTGCACAGCCTCCCGATCGCCGGCGAAGTGTTCGACGGGGTCGTGGAAGGCCTCGCTCAGAAGGAGATCAACCTGTCCCTCGTGGCCGACGAAGGCTTGACGATCAACGAATGCCTCGGCATCAAGCTCGCCGTCGGCGTTCTGAAGCTGAAGTGGGGAACCCCCACGTTCAAGGTCGACGCCGATGGCGTGGAGATCTCCTTCGTCGTCGAACATGTCGAGGTGAACGGGTTCCGCGTTCGGATCCGGGTGCCGGATCCCAAGTGGAATAATCCGCTCAACTGCAGTTGGGGGGGAGATTTCGGCGTCGGCGGATCGGCGAGCGATGTCCGCTTCCATTTCCGCTTCCGGCCTCGCGTGCGGCTCGACGACTGTCAGATGGTGAGCCTTGGCAGCTTCAACGCTCGCATCTCGATCGGAAACCTCAACCTGAGCAACGTCCAGAACGACCTCGACAACTTGATGAAGAACATCGTCGAGGATGCAGCCACCTTCGCCCTCGACCAGGTCCTGCCGGACATCATCAGCGACGCCGTCAACGGAGCCATCCTCTCCCGGATCTGCGAGACCAAGTACTACCTCTACCAGCTCTACATGGCCTTCCTCGGGGCGGGCCGGCCCCTCTACAACCTTCCGGAGGTGTACATCGAGAAGCTCCAGCACCTCTACCCGAACCGAGACCTCCACGCGGTGAAGTTCGGCTACAGCGGCAACCAGGAGCCCGGAAACGCCACGACTGACTGCAGCCGGATGTACTTCGGCGACGCCGGGTTCGTGCAGAGGCTGCGGACGGCCACGCTCGCCGCCGATGACTACACGGCCTGGAGTTGGCTCCTCCACGAGCTGCGGCACACCGAGCACTGCGCGGAGCTGGGCGGCCGCGAAGAGTACGCGAAGCGATGGTTCAAGGATCTCTCCACTGCGGCTCTCGTGACGAACTTGAACTCCCCCGCCTACTTTCGAGCGATCCACGACGCGATGCCGATGGAGCACGAGGCGTTCGACCAGGAGCGGGAGACGGCGGTCGTCACGGGAACCGTAACCGTGGCGGCCGGCAACCCGGAGCCGGTGGCCGGCGTGGAAGTGCTCGTCTATCGCCAGGGGACGGCTGTCGGGCCGTCCACGCCTCCGGTCGCCCGGGCGGTGTCGAGCCCGGACGGACTCGCGCACACCCACGAAGGAGAGTACTTCCTCTTCCTCGGCACCGGGAGCTACGACGTCTACATCAAAGTTCCGGGCGCCGGGACCCCCAAGCCCGCCAAGATGGGCCTTGCGATCGCTGAGGACACCGACGGCGACGGCAATTCCGACCTCGTCATCCTCGACCTCACCGTGATATCGGGCCCCGGGCCGACCCCTACCCCCTCCGCGCAGTTCATCCGCGGGGACGCGAGCGGCGAAGGCGACGTCGACATCTCGGACGCGCTCTCGATCCTGAACTGGCTCTTCACGGGCGGGGTCGCCCCCGACTGCGAGAAGGCCGCCGACGTCAACGACGACGGGAGCGTGGACGTCTCCGATGCGCTCAGCCTCCTGAACTACCTCTTCCTCGGAGGCGAGAAGCCCGCAGCGCCCTTCCCGGCGCCGGGCGTCGACCCGAGCGAGGACGACTTGAATTGCTAGTGATCGGGAGACAGAAACGCGCGAGATCATGAGCGCCCGAACGGCGCGGATGGCTCTCCGGAGCCGCCTGCGCCGTTTTTTTTTGCTACGGATCAGATGTCCGTATTGAAGGAGATGTACTTCGTCTCCAGGTACGGATCGAGCCCCTCACGGGCGCCCTCGCGGCCGATCCCGCTCTCTTTCATGCCGCCGAAGGGGCACTGGGGCGTCGCGGGGGCGAAGTCGTTGATGCCGATGATCCCGAACTCGAGCCCCTCCCACATCCGGATCGCGGTGGGGAAGTCGCGGGTGATGAGGTAGGCCGCGAGGCCGTAGTCGGTGTTGTTCGCCTCCTCGATGACCGCGTCGATGTCGCCGTAGCCGGCCACGGGCAAGATCGGCGAGAACGGCTCCTCCGTCATGAGCTTCATCGAGCGATCGACGCCTTCGACGACCGTCGGCTCGAAGAAATAGCCCTTCGAGAAACGCTTCGACGGGCCGCCGCCGCAGAGGACTCGAGCGCCGTGCGAGCGGGCGTCCTCCACGAGCGCGACGGCCTTCTCCAGCGCCTTCTTCTCGAACATCGGGCCGACGTCGACGTCTTCTAGGCCGTTTCCGAGCCGCAGCGCCTTCGCCTGGGCCACGGCGGCCTCCGTGAACTCGCGCTGGGCCTTGACGGGGGCGTAAAAGCGGCTCGCCGCGATGCAGACCTGGCCGTTGTTGCGGAATTTCGACGCGACGGCGACTTTCGCCGCGGCCTCGGGCGCGACATCGGGGCAGATGATGAACGGCGCGTGCCCGCCCAGCTCGAGCGAGAGCTTCTTGAGCTGGCCCGCGGCCTTCCGCATCAGCTCCTTCCCGACCTCAGTGGAGCCGGTGAAGCTGATCTTCCGGCAGATTCGGTTCCCGACGAACTCATCGGCGAGCGGCCCCGCCGGGCCCGTGACGAGGTTGGCGACGCCCGGAGGAGCGCCGGCGGCCTCGATGCACTCGAAAACCTCCGCCAGGCAGAGGGGAGACTGCGATGCGGGCCGCGCCACGACGGTGCAGCCGGCCGCCATCGCCGCCGAGATCTTCCGCACGGGGAGCGACACGGGGAAGTTCCAGGGGCTGATGGCGGCGCAGACGCCCACCGGGTGCTTGACGACGAAGTGCCGCTTCGAGGCGACGCTCGGCGGGATGATCTCGCCGTAGATCCGCTTCCCTTCCTCGGCGAACCACTCGAAGTAGCCCGCGGAGCCCAGGACTTCCGCCTTCGCCTCTTTGAGGGGCTTGCCCTGCTCGATCGTCATCGTGCGGGCGATCTTGTCGGCCCGCTCGCGCATGAGGTCGGCCGTCTTCTTGAGAATCGCGCCGCGTTCGTACGCGGTCTTCTTCTGCCAGGGCTTCAGCGCCCGCTGCGCGGCCTCGAGCGCCCGGCGGCAGTCGGCGACGTCGCCGAAGGCCATCTCATCGGCGGTTTCCTGCGTGGCGGGGTTCTCGACGGCGATGCGCTTCCCGGAAGCGGCATCGCACCAGCGGCCATCGATGTACATCTTCTTCATGAGGGGTCCTCCAAGAGGACGAAACCCTAAACTCCACAGAGCCCGGGCGCAAGAGACGGAACGTTAACCGCAGAGGACGCGGAAGACGCGGAGGACCGCAGAGGATGCGGCTAGCACCCCGCCGAGGCCGCGCAATTCAGGCTGTCGGGCTCGGGGTCGATGCCGCAGGCGTAGATCCCGGGAGTGGGGATCACGGTCGTCGAGGCCGCGGTGAAGAGTCGCGTGAGGATCAGGATGGGATCCGTCAGATCGAGGGCGGCGTCGTTGTTGGCGTCGGCCGAGTCCCTGCAGATCGGCGCCTGGCCTCCGAGGAAGAGGAAATTGAGCACGGAGACGGCATCGGCGAGGTCGACGCGCGCATCGGCCGTCGCGTCTCCGCGGCGGAATCGGGTGATGCAGACCTGGGCGGAGCCCGTGTCGAGGCTTGCAGGCCTGGATTGCCCCTCGTGCGTGATCACCGCACTCGGACCCGCACAGCTGATCCGCCGGCCGAAGGCGTCGAGGCAGATCACGTCGGCGCCTTCGAGAACGTACAGCTCGACGGGAGAGCAGTCGTCATCGGCGACTCCTTCCAGTGGGACAGTCGCCTGGACGGTGATCCGTCCGATCCGTTGGGCACCCGTGGGCTGGAGCACCATCTTCTCGAAGTAGCTGAGGACGATGACCGAAGCGGCCACCGTTCCCAGATCTTCCTCGCCGAGTTGGGCCGTGCAGATGTGGTTGGCGGAGAGGCCGGTCTTCGTCGATGCGATCGAGCCCAGGTCGAACTCGAAAGGGTCATGTCGAACGGGCGGCGTCGCCTCGTTCTTGTCGTGATCCTCATCGTAGACCGTGGATACCTTGATGCCGGCGACGTCGACCGCCGAGAACGTCCCGCCCCGGACCCCCACCGCGTAGCCCCATCCCGCCGCACCTTCGGGTGATTCGTTGTCCGTCACGCTCAGCGTGACGTACGCCTCGAACCTCACCGTGTCCCCGGGAGACCCGCCGACGGCTTCGGGTACGCCGTTGAAGCCCAGCGTGAACGTCGCGGCCCGCGCCACCGCCGCCGGAGCGATCCCCGCCACGATCAGCGCGGCGAGGAGAAGGTGGCGAGGAACCCGGATGGAACGTGGCGAAGCTCTCTCTCCCATGGTGAAGACCTCCTGGACGGAGATCATAGTCGCAGGGACTCGGCTAGGGGAGGAATTACTGAGACTCCGCACCGCCGCAGAAGTTCGTTGATTGGAGCGGGGGGCTGGCTACCATGCCCTTCCATGGGTTGCCTTCCCGTTCCGGGAAGTACGGTCGAGAACCGTTCGGGTCTCCGCCCGGGAGGCCCGCTTGGAAGAGAGGTGTCTCCATGTCCCTCCCCCTGGCCGCCGTTTGCCGGCGTTTCTCCGTTCTCGCTTCGCTCCTGGCGTGCGCTGGAGGCTACGCTCAGAATCCCGGCGCAACGGTCACCGTGAACGCCGGCCTGAACCGCAAGGCCATCAATCCCCTCATCTACGGCGTAGCCCACGCGAGCGCGGCGGCCTTGAACGACCTGAACAGCCCCCTCAACCGCAACGGCGGGAACAACTCGAGCCGCTACAACTGGAACCTGAACGCCGACAACCGGGGGAGCGACTGGTATTTCGAGAGCATAGGGGATGCCAGCTCCGTCGCCGGCGAGCGGGGGGACACGTTCATCTCGAACACGAAGGCCGCCGGCGGTCAGGCCATGCTCACGGTCCCCATGATCGGCTGGGTGGCGAAGCTCGGATCGAACCGCGCGAAGCTCGCGAGCTTCTCCATCGCCAAGTACGGACCGCAGACCGGCAACGACTGGCAGTGGTTCCCGGATGCGGGAAACGGAATCCGGGCGAGCGACGGCCAGTTCGTTACCGGGAACGACCCCAACGACGCCAACGTCTCCTCAACCTCGACGTTCCAGCAAGGCTGGGTGAACGCTCTCGTGTCCCGGTGGGGCGTCGCGTCGGCCGGAGGCCTCAAGTACTACATCCTCGACAACGAGCCCGGCCTCTGGCACGGGACGCATCGCGACGTCTTCCCCACCGGCGTGACCATGGACGCCTATCGCGACAAGGTTTTGGACTACGCGGGGAAAATCAAGGCGTCGGACCCGTCGGCCCTCGTGGTGGGGCCGGAAGAATGGGGCTGGAGCGGCTACCTCTACAGCGGCTACGACCAGCAGTACGGGAGCTTGAACGGCTGGGGCTTCCTTCCCGACAGGAACAACCACGGGGGATGGGACTTCCTGCCCTGGCTCCTCGACCAGCTCCGCCAGAACAATACCGCGACAGGGAAGCGGCTCCTCGATGTCTTCACCGTCCACTACTATCCGCAGGGCGGCGAATTCAGCGACGATGTCTCAAGCAGCATGCAGCTCCGGCGGAACCGCTCCACACGCTCGCTCTGGGATCCGAACTACGTCGACGAGAGCTGGATCAACACGCAGGTGAGGCTCATACCGCGCCTGAAGGGCTGGGTGACGAGCTACTACTCCGGGACGCCGGTCGGCATTACCGAGTACAACTGGGGCGCCGAGGGCCACATCTCCGGCGCGCTCGCCCAGGCCGACATCTACGGCATCTTCGGCCGCGAGGGTCTGGACATGGGCTCGCGTTGGGCCACGCCCGCGTCCTCCACGCCGACCTACAAGGCGATGAAGCTGTACCGAAACTACGACGGCAACAAGTCCAATTTCGGCGACACGAGCGTCTCGGCGACCGGCCCCAACCCGGACAACGTCGCCGCGTTCGCCGCGCAGCGCTCGTCCGACGGAGCGGTGACCGTCTTGGTCCTTTCGAAATACCTCTCGGGCAGCACCCCGCTCACCGTCAGCCTCGCCGGGTTCACCAGCGCGGGACGGGCGGAGCCCTGGCAATTGACCTCGGGGAACGCCATCAACCGCCTCTCCAACATCAACTTCACCGGGACCAGCTTCTCCACGTCGCTCCCCGCCCAGAGCATCACCCTCTTCGTTCTGCCCGCCGGAGCGGCGGCGCCGACCTTCTCATCCTCCGCGAGCGGCTCGCCCTCGACGGTCAATCCCGGCGCGACGACGACGATCACGACCTCGGTGACCTGTACGGGCGGCTCGCTTTCAAACGGGATCGTGGATCTGGAGATCTATAACCCGTCCGGAACGAGGGTCGCCCAGCAGTACTGGACCGCTCAAAGCTTCACGACGAATCAGTTGCGGACCTACAACTACGTCTGGACGGCGCCTGCCACGACCGGTGCCTACAGCCTGCGCGTCGGCGTCTTCGGGGCGAATTGGTCTCCCAACTACCACTGGAACTCGAGCGCCGGCACGATCACCGTGTCGAACGCCGACACGGCCCAGTACAACTTCGAAAGCTCGGCCCAGAGCTGGACCCACTCGGGGGGAATCTTGAGCAGCGTCGCCAGGTCGACGGCCCGCGCCTACCGAGGAAGCGCATCCCTGGCCGTGAACTTCAGCGGGACGGCTGCAGGCACGCAGCAAGCCTACGTGGCCTTGCCGTCGACCCCCGCGGGACGGACGGTCACCTACCACGTCTGGTTCCCGACCGGGAGCAGGATCACATCCATCCAGCCGTACGTTCAACAGGGAGCCGCCGGCGGATGGTTGTGGACCGGGAACTGGCAGCCGGTTTCGAGCCTCACCGCTGGAGCCTGGAACACGATCACCGTCGCCGTTCCGGCGAACGCGGCCACGCCTCTCTACCAGCTCGGCGTCCAGTTCGGGACGAACGCGGCCTGGACGGGGACCTGCTACATCGACACTGTGAGCTGGTGAGGAAGGGGTTCCAGGCCGCCGGCCGGGCTATCGCGCGTCTTGAACGATCCCTCCGTCGCGGCCGGCGAGGACCCAGGCCCGCACCCAGTCGAGGCGCGGCGGGCGTACGCCTGCGCGATTCGACTCCTCAACCAGGCGAGCGTGCAGCTCCTCGGGTTTCCAGGACCGCAGATCGCTCGATCGGCGCACTCCGATCCTCTTGAGGAGCCTCCCGAACTCGCTCCCGATGCCTTTGAAGGTGAAAAGCTCCGCTTCGGCGAGGATTCCATCAAGCCGGGCCGCTGTCGCCGCGAGTCGAGCCTCGATCTCGCGGCGGCGGTTCGGGTCTTCCGCCGCTCGGAGGAGCTGCCGCGGGCGCCCGATGGAGATCTCCCGAAGCGTCGCGACTTCCGCCTCGTCGAGGGCGAGGTCCTCCATCTCCACTTGCACGGAGCCGATGTTCACGTCCATGAGGAGAACCGAAACGAGCCCCCAGAAGGCCATCTGCGGCGGCAACGAGGCCCAGAAGGCCCACCGGGGCGGCCGAGGGCGCCGCTCGATCTCGTAGCGGAGATCCCCGGGGTGCTCCCACGTCTCGTTGCCGAGGAAAAGCGACGACAGGAGCGAGAGAGCCGCCAGCGCGTCGAAGGCAAGGGCGGGAAAGCCGAAGAAGCCGAGGAGCGGCATCTCGAAGAGCTTGAAACTCTCGAGGCCGCGCACGGTGTAGATCCACTTTTGTGGAGCGAAGAAGTTGAGGCTCTCCCAGAGGAGACCGCAGAGCGTCCCCGCAAGGAACACGCGGCCTACGAGCCCCCAATCGCCCGCCTCCATGTCGCGGAGGATCGAGCGCGCCCCGCGGCGATAGTTCCACGGGTCCACGAGAAAAGTGAAGCTCCCCCAGATGAGCGGAGCTAGGTATTCGGGGGAGAGAAGCGCCGCAAGCGCCATGGCGGCGCCGAAAGCCTGGACCGCATAGCTCACCCACGGAGGAAACTTCCAGCTTGCGGCGCGTGCGGTCCGAGGAGCGCGGCTCCAGATGCGCCCGAGCGCCGCCAGCCACTCGCACCACGCGAAGATGCCGACGAAGACCGTCGAGAACGACGCCGCGGTAAAGACCCCCGCCTGGAGCATGTCCGCGAGGGAATGGCCCGGGAACACTTCCACGTAGTACCAGTTCCGGAAGCGGAGGTTCAAGAACTCGAAGAAAAACCAAAAGGTGATCGACCAGACACCCATCGGGAAAACGAGCCGCGTGCGGGTGGTGAGGAGCGAATGCCCGCGGATCAGCGCCACCGCGCCGTCGAGGATGAAGATCGCCGACCACCACGCGTAGGCGTAGAAGGGCTGCGCGATCCACCCGACGTCGGCCCGGAGACCCCAGAACGCCGTCGCGAGGCCCGCGACGCCCAGAAGAAGGAGCCCGAGGCCCGCGCGGCGCCCCTTCGCGTCCGATCGATGCCCGATCGCGGCGATTGACACCCTCGATATCGTCTGCTATCTCACCGCGCATGGCAATCCCGCAGCGGAAGATGGCGCTCGGCCTCATCCAGATGGCTTCGGCCGGATCCCCGGCCCGCAACCTGGACAAGGCTCTCGGCCTCGCCCGCGATGCCGCGCGCCGCGGCGCCAACGTCATCGGCCTCCAGGAGCTGTTCCTGAGCGATTACTTCTGTCAGCGGCAGGATGCGGCGCTCTTCGACCTCGCCGAGCCCATCCCGGGCCCCACGACGGAGGCGTTTGCGAAGCTCGCCGCCGAGCTGAGCGTCGTCGCCGTCGTGCCCGTCTTCGAGAAGCGCGCGGCGGGCGTCTACCACAACAGCGCCGCCGTCCTGGACGCCGGGGGGGAGCTCCTCGGCGTCTACCGGAAGATGCACATCCCGGACGACCCCCTCTACTACGAGAAGTACTATTTCACGCCGGGAGACCTCGGCTATCGCGCGTTCGAGACGCGCTTCGGGCGCATCGGCGTCCTCATCTGCTGGGACCAGTGGTACCCGGAGGCGGCGCGGCTGACGGCGCTCCGCGGCGCGGAGGTCATCCTCTATCCGACGGCGATCGGCTGGCATCCGGCCGAGCGTGAGAAGGAAGGGCCATCGCAGCGCGAGGCGTGGATCACCGCCCAGCGCGCCCACGCGATCTCGAGCGGCGTCTTCATAGCCGCGGTCAACCGTGTGGGGCACGAGGGGCCGCCGGGGGGAAGCCGTGCAGGGGGCCTCGACTTCTGGGGCGGCTCCTTCGTGGCCGATCCTTTCGGCGTCCTCCTGGCGCAGGGATCCGTCGACCGCGAGGAGGTCCTCGTCGTCGAGTGCGACCCGGCCCGCATCGAGGCCGTCCGGCGCGGGTGGCCGTTCCTGCGCGACCGCAGGATCGACAGCTACGGCCCCATCACCGAGCGGTTCCTCGACCGCTCCTGAATCAGAGGAACACCCCTTGCCCCTCCGAAGAACCGCCATCCGTGCAGCCCCCCGCCTACGGATGCCTGCGGAGTGGGAGCCTCACGCGGCGACGTGGCTCGCCTGGCCGCACGAGCGAAGCGACTGGCCCGGGCGCTTCGGGCCGATCCCGTGGGTGTACGCGGAGATCATCCGCTGGCTGACCGGCTCGGAGCGCGTGCGGCTCATCGTCCAGAATCAGAAGGCCGAAGCCGAGGCCCGCAGGGCCCTGAAGCGTGCGGGGGTCGGCCTGAACAGCGTCGATTTCCTGCGTTTCCCTACGGACCGCTCGTGGACGCGGGATTACGGCCCCATTTTCGTCAAGGTGGGGAGAGGAAAGAGCCCGCCGGCCGTCGTCGACTTCCAGTTCAACGCCTGGGCGAAGTATCCGAATTCCAAGCGCGACGACCGCATCGCGGCGCTCGCCGCGCGGCGTTTCGGCTGGAGGCTCATCCACCCCGAGGTCGAATCCTCCGGCCGGCGCATCCGGTTCGTCCTCGAGGGCGGATCCATCGACGTCAACGGCGCCGGGTCGGTCCTCACGACGGAGGAGTGCCTCCTCTCGCCGGTCCAGGCCCGCAACCCGGAGCTTTCCCGAAAGGAGATCGAAGCCGCACTGCGGCGCTTTCTCGGCGTCCGCGACGTCCTGTGGCTCGGGCGCGGGATCGCCGGGGACGACACCCACGGACACATCGACGACATCGCGCGCTTCACCGGGCCGCGGACGATCGCCGCCGCGTACGAGCCGGATCGGAAGGACCCTAACCACGAGCCGCTCATGGACAATCTGGTGCGACTCAAGTTCATGGAGGACGTGAGGGGCCGAAAGCTCAACATAGTGACGCTCCCGATGCCGCGGCCGGTGATCTTCGAGGGACAGAGGCTGCCGGCCAGCTACGCGAACTTCTACATCGCCAACAGGGTCGTCCTAGTCCCGACCTTCAACGATCCGAACGACCGGGTCGCCCTGAACACGCTCGCCCGCCTCTTCCGCGGCCGCCAGGTGGTCGGCATCCACTGCCTCGACATGGTCTGGGGTCTGGGAACGCTGCACTGCCTGTCGCACGAGGAGCCGGCGACGTAGGGGACGGAGTCGAATCCATCTCTTGAATCCCGGGAGACACTGTGCCAAACTCCAGTCGGTTTGGCCGGAAGGGGTTCGAGAGTCACTGGGCCGATAGCTCCGGCGCATTCGGATCTCCTCCGGTGGGTCATTACGAGCGATGGGCGAAGAGAGTCGCCCGGGTTTGAAGCTCGAACTAGAGGGAGGTCCACCATGCATAAGATGCGTTGCCGGCCGGTGCGCTGGTCGATTCTCGCCGGGCTCGTGGGTTTGGGGTTGGCGTTTTCCTGCATGCTCTGCGCGCAGGAGCCGTTTCCCGAGGGGATCGAAGGGGAGTTGTACTACTGCCCGCGCATCGACTTGAACCCGCCGAAGGACGGGGGACCCCTCAGCATCACGCTCGACGGCATCCTCGATGAGGCGGCGTGGACTCGGGCTAGTTATCAAGGCCAGGACCACATCCTGGAGACCCCCCTCGATTTCTCCCCTATTGAGGAGGACTTCAGCATGAAGTGGGCGGTCGTGGCGGATGCGAACTGGCTCTACATCGCCTGGCGTGTCGTGGATGAGGCTATCCAGAATACGGAGACCGACTTCTGCAATGTCTGGCAGGACGATGCGATCGAGGTCTATATCGACGCCCTCAACGACGGCCCCGACTGCCTCGCAGGCACCGCGAACTGCTACTTGCCGGACGACGCGCAGATCACCGTAGGGGCTGACAACATCGGGAACGACGATCCGGACCTTCTCGAGTTCGGCGGAGTGGCGGGGAAAGGGAGCTGCGATTTTGGGGGGAGCCCATGGCCCACCCTCTGCAAGGGAATCGTGAAGGAGCTCGAATCCGAGGAGGGGCTCCTCGGCTGGCAGGCCGAGATCGCGCTCGCCCTCGACACGCTGGGGAACAACGACGATGGGACGCCCGAATGGCACATCGTCCCCGACCACGGCCTCACGATCGGCTTCAGCATCCAAGGGAACGATGATGACAACGGGGCCGGACGCGACCACAAGATCATCTGGGCGAAGAAGGAGGTGACCGAGAGCGCCTGGCGGAACCCCGGCGCCTTCGGCAAGCTGACGTTTGTCGCTCCCGACAAGCCCCTCGTCTCCGCAGAGCGGGATGTCCCCGACGGCTTGATCAACGGCGGCTCCGCGACGGTGTCGATCAAAGTGAAGCCGATCTTCGGGAAGGGGATCGTTTCGATCAACGAGAAGCTGCCGGCGGACATGACGCCGTCCGCCCCGTCGGGGAATGGAGTCGTGAACGGAGACACGGTGAGCTGGGACCTCGGCCTCCTGGAGTCTGAAGCGACCGTCACGTACACGCTCACCGTTGGAGCCAATGCCATCGACGGCCCCTTTCCGGGAACCGGCGTAGTCGATGGCCAAGCGTTCCCGATGTCGGGCGACACGACCTACACCGGCTCGCCCTTCAACTCCCAGGGTTTCATCAAGCTTTGGAACCACCTGGGTCCCCTCGGCGGAGGAGCTTGCGCGCCCGGACCGGATTTGGCCCTCGACTGGATCGTCAACGAAGGCGAGACGATCACGGAGGGGAATATCGCCCCCTTCCCCGGCATGATCGTCCGCCCGAAATACAACGGCAACGGGCAGGTGCCGGGCTCGACGGGCGCCCGCTCGACGGGTCTCGTCGTTCCGCCGGCCCCCGGCGTCGTCGCCGCGGAACAGTTCCCCGTCTGGAAGCCCGCGACTTCGGCGAGCGACACGGTCGACCACAAATCGCCCGGCGTCCTCGGCTTCAACGCCGACAATCACGTCACGCTCAGTTGCATCTACGTCACGAACCTCACGGGCGCCTCGATCGACACGAACCTCGGGATCGGCCACGACGACTCCATGCAGGTCTTCCTGAACGGCGCCAGTGTGGGTCAGCTCGACGTGTGCCAGCCGTGGGGGGCGGCGAACGAGGAGCAGGCCACCCTTCCGATCACCCTCCTCGACGGCGAGAACCAGATCCTGGTGAAGGTCGCCGACGGAGACGGCGATTCCGGCTTCCGCTTGCGTATCCAGGATCCGGCCGGTGGCGGCCTCCTCCCACCGAAGATCTCCGTCAGCGTCGAATCGAAGGAGAGCCCGCCGCCGGCGCGCGTGGCACGGACCATCCCCCGCCCGAACGTCGCCATCGGAGAAGAGGTGGATGTCTCCCTGTCCGCGGTGGCGCCCGCGCCGGCCAGCATCACGATCCGCGAAGCGCTCGCCCTCGGTGATACCGCCTCGAGCATCAGCCACAACGGCAAGGTCGAGGGAGGCTTCGTCGTCTGGAACTTGGCGGCGGCGACGCAGACGACGGTGAGCTACAAGCTGCTTCCGGCCGCGTGCGCCGGCGATCACACCCTCCCTCGCTCGACGTTTCTCGTGGGGCCCATCGAGGCGGTCGTCACCGGCGACGACCGGATTCAGCAGTCGATCCGTGACGAGCCGCTCGGCATCTGGGACAGCCGCGACCTCGGCCCCTCCGGAGGCGCCGCGGAGATCCGCGGGCCGCACGCTGTCGCCGCAAGCGGCGTTGGGGAGGGGATCAAGCTGACGCGCGACGAGTTCCGCTTCATCTCCCGCCCCCTCGTCGGGGATTTCGAGTTCACGGCGCGCATCGACTGCTTGGGGGATCCGAGCGGAAGCGGATTGGCGGGCATCATGGTTCGCGACACGTTCGATCAGTACTCCGCGAACGTCTTCATGGGGCTCAGTTCGACGATTGTCGCCGCCGCGGGCGGAATCGGCTCGCTCAAAGCCAGCCTCCGGCGGGACACGAACACGAACCGCTCCACATCGGCGGTCACGCTGAGCCAGAGGGACGTCCAGCGCTTGCCGATCTATGTCCGGATCGTCCGCGAAGGGTTGAAGCTGACCTTGAAGCGATCCGACGATGGCACGACGTACACGGATATCGCCACGCGCGACATCGGCACGGGTCAGACGCAGGTCGCGCTCAAGGACAACGTGCTCGTCGGCCTCGCGGTGACGGGCGGAGGCGCGGTCGCGCGTGGAGCGTTCGGCGATGTGAGCGGACCGGAGTTCGTGAAAGAGCCTCCAGGAAAGAAATTCCGCCGCGGCGAAGCGAACGGCGATGGCGCGGTCGATTTGACCGACCCCATCTCGGTCCTCAACTTCCAGTTCCAGGGCGGCGCCGAACCCATCTGCAAGGATGCCGCGGACGCCGACGACAGCGGCATCCTCGACCTGACGGACGCGATCTACAGCCTCAACTACCAGTTCCTGGCCGGCCCCAGGCCGCCCGAGCCAGGGCCAGCAGACTGCGGCGTCGACCCGACCCCCGACGAAGGCGGAGGGGATCTGGGCTGCGCCCAGGGCTGCCCCTGACGATCCGCCGGCGCGGCCGGAACCGTACGACCCGTCCGTATCGGGGTCTGCTCAGTTATCCGCCTCGAATGCTGAGTGCGGCTGTGCCTCCGCCTGCGGATGGCGGATGCGGAAGCGGACTGCGGCTACTGTTGCGGCTCCGCAGATGCGGCCCGGTCCTCGATCCTCCGCCGCGCCTGCGTTTGTAACCGTTCAGCGGCGATAAGCCGCCCGCGATCCGCCCAGGAGGCGGACGAGGCTCCGCTCGGGCGAGCTTCATCCGCGATGGATTGACCCCGGGTGGTGAACGGTTACCTGCGTTTTTCTCTGGGCGGGTTTTTTCTCTGGGCAGGGTTTTTTGGCTGGATGTTATTCTACATTCGTAGTAGAGTTCCGGAGTCCTCTACATCTGTAGCAACGAGGCGCGAGACTGGAGGCGCCGGAGCCATGGCAGGCAAACCCGGGAGCGACATACCGGCGGCGGAGCTGGACGTCATCAGCATCCTCTGGCGGCGCGGGAACGCCACCGCGCGCGACGTTCTCGATGACCTCGCGGCGCAGGGGCGGCAGCTCGCCTACACGACGGTGCTCACGCTCCTGGGCCGCCTCGAGCGGCGGGGGTACGCCGCGGCGGATCGCGGGAGCCAGCCCCACGTCTACCGTGCGTTGATCTCCCGCGAGAAGGTCACTGCCGGCCGGCTGGACCCTCTGGTCCGAGGTACGCGCAGCGGCGAGGCCGTGCCCCTGATCCTGCGGCTTGTGAAGGCGCACCGGCTCTCGGCGGAGGACATCCGCCAGCTCCGCGGAATGCTCTCGAAGCTCGAGAAAGAAGCCGGCGGGGGCAGGGAGTGAGCGATGGAACGTTTCCTTGCCACACTCGCCGCCAACGCGATCGAGGCGACCGCACTTGCACTCGGCGTCGCCTTCCTCTGCCGCCTTGCAGTCCGCCGGAGGCCGATCCTGGGCGCGCCGCTGCGCCACCTCCTCTGGCTCGTCGTCCTGGCGAAGCTGATCGCCCCCCCGGTCTTGCGCGTTTCGTGGCCTTTCGGCCGAGTTGATGGCCCGCTCGACCGATCCACAGGCGGGGAACTCGCCGCTCTTCCCACCGAGAACGGGGGAGGCGAAAACCTAGTGTCGCAGCCCGCTCCATCCGAGGGATCGGACGAGGAGGCGGCCGGCGGCAAGGCCCGGGGGGCGCAGGCACTCTTGGGAGGGCCGGAGACCCTCCCGGACGTCGATCCGCCTTCCAGCTCTTTCGCCTCATTCGGGCCGCTCGCCTCTTCAGCGAGCCGGCTCGATCTCTTGAAGCGTTTTGCCGCGTGGAGTTGGGGGCTCGGCTCCTTGATCTTCGCCACGGCGCAAATCTGGGGCATTTTGGCCTTCGCGCGGCGCCTCCGGCGTTCCGAGCCCGCGCCGGACCGGCTCATCTCGCTCTGCGCGCAGGTCGCGCAGCGGTTGGGACTCGGCCGTCCGCCGCGGCTCCGCGTGCTGGCGGAGGCCAACTCGCCCTTCGTCTGGGCCTTCGGGCGGTCCGTCGTGGTGCTTCCTCGGTCCCTCGTCCAGGCGATGGATGCCGCGAGCTTGCGCCCGCTCCTGGCCCACGAGCTGGCCCACTTACGCCGCGGAGATCACGTGGCGGCATGGTTCGATTTGGCCGTGGGACTCCTCGCGTGGTGGGTGCCGACCTACTGGTGGGCGCGTCGCGAGGTGGAGCGGGCGGGCGACGAGGCCTGCGATGCGCGGGCGATCGCGGCCGTCGCAGATCGCAAGGAGTACGCCGAAACGCTCCTTTCCACACTCGAAGTTCTCAGCGTCCAGGAGACGACGCCTCTGCCCGCGGTGGGCCGAGGCCTGGGCGAACGCGAAGCAGTTGCAAGGAGGTTGACCATGATCGTTCGAGGTCCGATTTCCCATCGGGTTTCCGCAGGCGGCTGGCTCGGGGTTGCCCTGCTGGGGGTGATCACCCTGCCGGTTTCCGCATTCGGCCCGGCAGACCAGGAAGTCGCGCCGGTACCGCCGGTCGAATTGCCGCCGGTGGCCGAGGATGCCGACGGTCCCGCTCTCCCCGTTCCGCCGCAAGAGGCGCGGCCGGAAACGCCCCGCTCTCCGGCGCCCGCCGCGCGTCCCGTTCAACCCGCGCAGCCGGTTCAGCCTGCTCAAGTGGCGCCGGTGCCGCAGCCGCCCCGAAGCCCGGCTGGAGCCCTGCCTCCGCCCGCGCGCGCTCGGGCCGGCAGGCCGGTAGATCGGACCCTCCGGATCTGGGACGCCGATACGGGCGATGAATTCGTCGATCCGGTGGAAAAAAAACTGATCGATATGGAGGACCGGCTCGAAGCCATGCTCGCCGAGTTGAGGGCGATCCGCAGGGAGCGGGCTGGGCGACCGCGGACGGTCGCGCCAGCTGGAGCGGCAATCGCCGCCGAGCCACCTGCTCCCTCCGCGGGCGCCCGGGCGACCCGCCGGGCTCGCGCTCGGGCCACGGCCCCGGCAACCGAGCCCCCCAGCACCCTGCTCCGCGGCAGCGATGCTGATCACGAGGCCGCCGCCCGAGCGAGTTCGGGGGGCTCCCGCCGAGCGCCGGAGGAGTCGCTGCGCCAGATCGAGAAGGAAATGGCCAGGATGAAACAGGACTTTGAGGAGAGAATGGCGGCCTTGCGGCGGGACCAGGAGAAAGCCCTTCGGCAGCTTCGCGACGTCGAAGTAGAAGACGTCGCTCCGCGGCCGACCCCCGCCCGACGATGATGAACTGAACGGCCCGCGCCGGGCGGGGGAGGAAGTGAAGCGAGTCCTTGTCATCACATCGAACCTGAACCAAGCTTCCTTCCGCTTGAGGGTGGCCGCCCTCATCGACCCCCTCGCCCGGCTCGGGTTCTCTCTCGAAGTGCGTGTTCGGCCGTCGAGCCTCTCGGCGCAGCGCCAGCTCGCCTGTTCCGCGAGCGAGTTCTACGCCGTCCTTCTCCAGAGGAAGCTTCTCGATCCCTCCGAGGCGCGGCTCCTGCGCAGCCGGGCTCGGAGGATCTATTTCGACGTCGACGACGCCGTCATGTACAACTCCGGTCGGACGGGGTTCTTCTCGCGCTGGCGAACGACGCGGCGTTTCGTCGCCACGGCCCGCATCGCGGACCGAGTGGTCGCCGGAAACGACTACCTTGCCGGTCTCTTCCGTCGCCGCGGCTGCCGGGTCAACGTCCTCCCCACGGCTGTGGCGCTCGATCGCTACCGGCAGAAGGAGCACACGCCGGTGAAGGAGCCGCGGCTCGTCTGGATCGGCTCTCGCTCCACCGTGCCGTATTTGAGGGAGTTCCTCCCATTCATCGAACGGGGCGCGGAGCGACTCTCCGATAGCGGCGGGCGGCTGAGCCTCTTGACGATCAGCGACGAGACCGTGAGTTCGCCCGTGATGGACGTCGAACACATCCCGTGGTCGGCGGACGTCGAGGCGAGCGCACTCGTCCGTGGCGATATCGGGATCGCCCCGCTCCCGGAGGACCGCTGGACGCTCGGGAAGTGCGGATTCAAGCTCCTCCAGTACATGGCGGCACGCCTCCCGGTCGTGGCTTCGCCGGTCGGCATCCAGGCGCAGATCGTCCGCGCCGAGGTGACGGGCCTCTTGCCCGAGCGGGGCGAGGACTGGCCCACCGCGATCCTGGCCCTTGCAGGCGATCCGGACCGCCGCGCGCGAATGGGAGCCGAAGGGAGACTGCGAGCCGAGCGCGAATACCCTCTCCAGCGTGCGGTCGACGAGTGGGCGCGGATCCTGGCGGATTGAGGGAGCCGAGCCCGGTCTCGTCGCCATCAATGTTCCACATCGGAATCCTTCCATCGGAATCTGCATCCTCCCTCCAGCGCGGATGCGGAGACCGATGCGGCTGCGGATTCGGATGCGCAGCGCGGATGCCGATGCGGATCGCGGATGCGAAGGCGGCTGCGGATCCGCCCGCCGCCCCGGATTCCGGCGGGCCGTGCCTACCGCTTCCGCCAGTTTCGGAATCGCTCGTCGATGCGCGCCGTGCCGGGGCGGCCGGCGTGGGATTCGATGCGGTAGCGGACGCGCAACTTCCCTCCGGCGGGAATCTGACGGGCCGCCTCGCGCGAGAGGCAGGGGGCCATCCAGCCGTCATCGCGAACGTGCCAGAGCGTGTCCTCGGACGCATTCGCGGGGTGGTTGAAGCAGGCGATGCCCACGATGGCGGCCGGAAGCCCGCCGCCGGCCGCGGACCCCGCGGCCGTAGAGCCGGCAGCCGGGCCGGACAGCGGAACGGGCCCCGAGTAGTCGCACCACTCGGCGTGCTGCCCCATGCAGCCGGCTTCGTTCTCGGCTTCGTTCGAATTGAGGATCATGCCGCCGAGCCCTTCGGCCACCCGCATCGTCCTGGCGACGCGGATCCCGAGGAGGCCGAACGGCGTGGCCCCGAGCGTAACCGGCCTTTCCGCGGCCGGCCGCAGCTCGGTATCGATCTCGAGGGCCAGCTCGCCGTGCTCGAGGTCGAAGAAGGCCAGGCGGCGCTCCTCCCTGAGGACCGGCGCTCCGTCGGACAGCTTCCAGACGAGGGTCAGGACCGCGCCGACCTCGGCACCCGCGCGTGCGCCGACCGCGCAGCCGATCTGCTCGATGCGCCCCGCGCGCGGCGATTCCTCCCAGAAGCTCGCCCCCGAGACGTCGTGATGGGCGATCCAGATGCTTTTGTGATGCGAGTGGCCGATGGGGTCGACCGGGTGGCCGATGCTGGTCGTTTCGCGGTCGCCGGGACCCAGAAACGGGTAGATGTACGGCCGCAGCGTCGCCGGCCCGAACCACGAGGCCGCGACGACCGTCTTCTCGCGGCGGATGACGACCGCCTTGTCCGGAACGATTTCGAGCTCGAGCGCCATGGGCCGTCAGTCCCTTGTTCGATCCCGAGCGGACTCCTCGATGACCTCGAAGAAGTACCCATCGGGGTCGCGGAAGAAAAACCGCTCGAACGTCGTCTCCCGCAGCGGCGCTTTGAGCTCCGCACCGCGCTCGATCAGGCGCTCTTTCAGCGCCGGGAAGTCGCCGCGCGGGTGGAAGACCGCGATGTGCCGCCCGTACTCGCGCTCGAAGTCCGATGGCTTGAAGTCGGGAACCTCCACGAGGTGGATCTCCTGTCCCGGAGCGATCTCGAGCCAGGCGGTGGGGTGCGCGACGTTCGACGGCCTCTCGATCGGCGTCCAGCCGAACGCGCCGGCGAAGAAATCCCTCGCGCGACGGAGATCCGAGGTCGCGAGCGTGAAGTGGGCTATGGGCATGGCCGAAAGAGATTTCAGGTTTTGTTGAACCGCCGGCTCGCCCGCTCCAGGAACTTCCGCTCGCGGCGGCTCAGGCTCGCCATGCCCTCCCGCGAGATTTTCTCGAGAAGGGCATCGACGCGGCGGCGCGTCTCAGCCTCGCGCGCCTGGCGGTTCTCGTGGGCGCGCAGCTTGAGCCGCTGCAGGAACGACGGCTTTGCCTGAGGCCGGCTTCGTGTGGCGGTCCGCTCGAGGCTCGTGTAGCCGCGGGAGAAGTCGTAGCCGAAGATGAAGTCCTCTTCCTCGCCCGAGCGGAGCCGCAGGTTCAGTTTCTCGGTCTCGAAGATCGCCCAGCCGAGCAGCATGAGCCCCAGGAAGGAGAGACGGCCTCCGATCTCCTTCGGGAGGAGGATACCGACGACGATCGTGGAGAGGATCGCGATCCGCGAGGTCCACACGGTGATGATCGTAGCGCGCCCGAAACTGCCGATTTTCCCCCAGACGATCGCCTGGAACATCCGCCCGCCATCGAGCGGATAGACCGGGATCACGTTCAAGCCGAGGAGCAGCACGTTTTGCCAGAAGAGGGCGCCGAGGGCGGTCTCGAGGAGGCTCTGGCCGGCGCGAGGGAAGGCGTCCGCATTCAGGTCCGGCGACAAGGCGATCCAGATTCCGGCGGGAATGATGATGAGCAGCTCGGCAATCGGCCCCCCTGCCGCGACGAAGAACTGGTTGCGCGGAAGATGGGGGGCATCGCAGTGGGCAAGGCCCCCGAGCGGCCAGAGCACGACGGCGTCGGCCGATCCTCCCTGCTGAAAGGCGAAGTAACAGTGACCCAGCTCGTGGACGAGGATCGAGAACCCGACCGCCGCCCACCAGACCGCCACGTGGAGCGTCATCTCCCACCCGCGCAGGGGCACGCCGTTCTTCTGGCCCACCCACTCTTGATAGAAGACATAGGCGAACCAGAGGAGAAGAGACCAGTGGATCCAGACGTCGATTCCCCGGATCCGCCCGGCTCGAAGCCCACTCCTGGCGAAGGACATCTCACGCATGACGACGGCCCATTATGATGCCTGGCGGTCCGGCTTCAACGGGGGACTCGAGCGCCGAGGAATTTCCCGATCCGATCGATGGCTTCGCTCAGGTTCGCGAGCGAGCTGGCGTAGGAGAGGCGGAGGTGCCCCTCCCCTGCGGGGCCGAACGCGGTCCCGGGGAGGGCGGCAACGCCCGCCTCGTCGAGGAGCTTCCGGCTCAACTCGGCGGCGGCGAGGCTGGTCCCGCGGATGTTCGGGAAGACATAGAAGGCGCCTTCGGGCCTGAGGCAGCTCACACCGGGCAGGCGGTTAAGCCCGTCGACCAGGAAGTCTCGGCGCCGCCGGAACTCCTCGACCATCGCCCGCACGGGCTCCTGCGAGCCCTCGATGGCGGCCAGCGCACCGAGCTGGCTGAATGTGGCGGCGCAGGAGACGATGTTGACGTTGTAGTAGTCGAATACCCGCGTTAGGAAGTCGGGGAGGATCCCGTAGCCGAGCCTCCAGCCGGTCATCGAGTACCGCTTCGAGAAGCCATCGAGGATCACCGTCCGCTCAGCCATACCGGGGAGGAAGGTGATCGAGAGGTCGCGGCCGCCTCCCGGCCCCGCGGGCTCGCCTTCGCCCGCTCCCTCGTACTGGATGCCGCGGTAGATTTCGTCGCTGAGGACCACGAAGTCGCTCCGGCGGGCCTCCTCGGCCACGACCTCCAGGTCCGATCGCGTCAGGATGCCCCCGGTGGGGTTGTGGGGCGAATTGAGGATCACAAGGCGCGTCCTCGGACTCAAGAGCGCGCGGAATTCGTCCGGGTCGAACCGAAACCGCCTCTCCTCGCGCAACGTCAACGGCACGGGGCGGGCGCCGCTGTAGGCGGTGATCGAAGAGTACATGGGGAAGCCGGGGTCGGGGTAGATCACCTCGTCGCCCTCGCCGGCGAGGGAGTTGATCGCGTAGAAGAGGATCGGCTTCGCACCCGGCGTCACAATGACCTGCTCTGGTCGGACGGGGATGCCCCGCGAGCGGCTGGTCTCCTCCGCGATGGCCCGGCGCAGCTCGGGAAGCCCCGGCGACGGACCGTAGCCGGTCTTTCCGGCGCGCATCGCCTCGATGGCGGCGTCGCAGATGTGTCGCGGCGTGGGGAAGTCGGGCTGGCCGATCTCGAGGTGGACGACCGAGCGGCCCTGGCTTTCGAGTTGCCGCGCCCGGGCCAGGACCTCGAAGGCGGACTCGACGGTGAAGCGCTGAGCGCGGGGCTGGATCTTCATGGCGGGAAAGGTAGCTGGAGCGGGGCGATGGGGCAAGCGGTCGAGGATCGCGGGGCATCGACCACGGATGACACGTAGGTTCACGGAAGGTGCAGCGGACGCCATCCGCTTCCGCGCTCCGTGTCCGTTTCCGAATCCGCATCCGGGTCGGCTTCCGAACACGCCTCCTCGTTCCGCATCCGGCGATGAAGCCGGCCGCTCACGGCTTCATTGACCGGCCCGGCGCGCCTGAAGGGTCACCTTCACTCGCCCGCCCACAGGGCCCGCCGCTCAACAGGTACGAAGTCTCGATGACGTTCCCAACGTGAAGGGCGGTGTCGAGCCCAGTCGCGAGACCACCATCCCTCACCTGGGGAATGAAAAGGGTCACAAAGGAAATGAGGCAGATCAGTCCAGCAGCGAGCGACAATGCCCTCTGCATCGGAGGGAATCAGTGGCCTACGGTCGAACGGACCGAAATCAGCAGAGCTTTCAATGCACGATTGCGAAGCTGATCAAGCCCGCTGTATTCCGGGTTATCTTCAGAGGAGAACCGAAAGACCCTGCGTCTGCCATCCGACAGCGTCTTGACGTACACCGTTCCTCCTTCTCGCGGTGGTCTCACCGTGTGTGAACCTTCTGTTTCCTTGCCTTCTTCGAAATAATCTCCGGACCTAGTCGCTTTCTCGACAAGCTCCTGGGTCAGCAATTGTTCGCTCAAGTCGATCACTCCGCTGCATGACTGATATGCCGCAAAAAGCTGCCGGAGGCGAGTAAACCCTTCCGCTTCGATTCCCTCGCCGAGGCCCACGCCAGCTCCGGCAAAGACTTCTCCCCTTCGAAGGTGATCCCAGAATCCTTCGAATGTCATTTCCGCGATCTTTCGCGGGGTAAGGCGGGTCATGTCGTCCTTGAAGTCAGAGTCTACATGCTCTTCCAGGGTAGCGGAGGCCCTCGCGAGGGAACTCGAAGTACTGATTGGCTCTTCTACATCGGTCCGGCCAAAAACGGTTCCTCGGTTCGCACTGCCGGGCGGTCCCTGTTCGACAGTCAGCAGACGGGCAGCCAGGTCATCTGCGCGACGGATGGTCTGTGCGAGGACTTCCATGAACGCGACGAGATCTTGGTCCTGCTTCCTCAAGTTCGTTGCGATCTGATCGATTTGCCCCAAGACGGCCGCACGGCGATGCTCATTCTCACCCGAGAGAATGTTCAGCTTCTCAAAGCCGGCCTCAAGCCTGGCGCTTTGCGCCTCCAGGCGAACAACTTTCGCTAGGAGATACTCGAAGTTGTAACGAGGCATTACGATGAAAGCCACGCAGATCACGGAGAGCATAGCCAACGCCGCTATATTGAAGGCGAGCTGCGGCCGAGCCATTCTCTTGGCTGAATCACGTGGTGGCTCGGTCATCTTCAATCGTATCCGTAGCGGCACTCGGGAATTTCGACTATGACTCGGAAGCCGACGTTGATTAAGTAACCGGAGGCAGGATCCTCATTCAGCAAAGGTCGCCCGGCATACCTGCGGGCGGACCGACAAAACTTCATGGCGCCAGATGGCGTACCCCGGATGACCCGTTGAGAACCGGTTCTTGGTCCCTTCGGATCCAGGACCGATTCCTTTGGGTAAGGCCCGTACCAATCAAGACACCACTCAGACACGACATCATGCATGTCAAAAAAGCCCCAATCATTTGGGATCTTGGACCCTGGTTTTCTCTCTGAGGTCGTGATGTTCTTCCCCAACAACGACCTGCCGGACATGCTCAGGGATACGTACCGGGGGTACGCAAAGCCGTACTTCGGCGATTCGCTGGAGCCCCCCCCACACCCCCCACCAACCTTCCGCTCCGCAAGCTCGCCAGCGTGGAGCGGATGCGGACTTGCCTCTCATGGCCCCTCCCCTCACAGCTTGTACGGCGCCCGCGCAATCGCCATCGACGGCCGTCGCATCCGCTGCGACGAGGCCCGCATCGGGACGAACCGGCGTTCATCCTCCACGGAACGTCTCCCAATGAGCGCCGGCGGCGGTGCAGACGCCCCGGAACGGGCTTCAGAGGCGATCGACGGACGTTCGAGCGACGTTTACATCCGTTGCATCGAGGCTCACGCTCGCGCAACCGCCATTGACGATGGTCGCATCGCCACGAAAACCGTTGCAAACGCCACGAAAACCGTTGCAGGTGGCGCGGCGACACTTGCAGGCGCCATTTACGATCGTTGCAAACGCCACGAAAACCGTTGCAAATGCGGCGAATCTCGTTGCAAGCGGCACGAATCTCGTTGCTAACGCCACGAAATTCGTTGCAGGCGGCGCGAAGACTCTTGCAGGAGGCATCGACGATCGTTGCAAGGGTCTGTAAGTATCGCTTAGTTCGAATTTTGCACTTTCTGACGAGCCAGGGAGCACCCGGATCGTCGAGATCGAGGCGCTACGACGAGCGCCCACCCATCTGCCGCGGGAACCCGCGGGCCGGCGGGTACCCGACGGATAGTATCGCCGAGGGTTCGCTGCGAGCAATGCGGAGCAGCGAACGGTCGGAGGAGGCGGGGACCCCGGAGGGGTCGCCTCCGAGACGTGCCCAGAGGGTTCGCCGCGAGCAATGGCGCAGCGGC
>Ga0187893_10001154_pt1 | contig 65604 bp, 55 predicted proteins | sample MA1701074metaG_FD_139574 | JGI IMG/M metagenome (GOLD analysis project Ga0187893, IMG submission 139574) | White microbial mat communities from a basaltic lava cave in the Kipuka Kanohina Cave System on the Island of Hawaii, USA - MA170107-4 metaG ... | reverse complement strand
CCCGCCTTCGCGAGGTCGAGCTCGACCTGAGATTCGCGCGGGACGAAGGCGCTCGCCGGCGCGCCGCCGGCGCCCTCGAGCCCGACCGTCGCGCGGAACACCGGCGCGATGCCGGCGAGGTTCACGTCGGCGATGCGCGAGAGGTTCTTCTCGCGCAGGCAGAGCGTCATCAGGTCGACCGGGTAGACCAGGAGCTCGGCCTGCTTCAGGTTGCGCGAGGTGATCGTCGTGCGGGCGCGGTCGCCCGGCCGCGCCACCGTCACCTCGGGCAGCGCGAGCTGCCGCTCGCGGATGGAGAGCAGCGCCTCCCGCGCGTCGGCGAACTGCTCGGCCACCTTCTCGTAGCAGGCGCAGGCCGCCTCGGCCTCCCGCCGGGCGTGGTGGATCTGGCCGAGGATGTACCATGCGAGCGCCCGGTTCACCGACGGCACCTTGCGTCCGGTCGCGTCGGTGTACTCCATCGTCGCGATGCGCTCGAGCATCTGCGTCGCCACCTCGTCGTGGCCGAGCGACCACTCGGCGACCGCCTTGCTGTACTGGAACGAGTCGCCGAAGCGCGGCTCGCGGAAGCGGGCGGCGAGCCGGCCCGCGAGCTCCGAGGCCTGCGCGAAGTCCTTGAGCGCCAGCCACGCCGAGACCAGCGAGAGCCCCGCCTCGGGCGCGAGCGGATCCTCGGGGTAGAAGGCGAGGAAGCGCATGAGCACGCGCATCCCCTCGCGCTGGAGCGCCGCCCGGTCGAGCCCCTGCTCGCGCAGCTCGCGGCTCTCGTGCGCCGCGGGGGCGCGGGTCAGCATCTCGTCGGAGAGGGCGAGGTAGCTCTGCAGCACCGCAGGCGAGTCGGGGTACTCGCGCCACAGGCGCTCGAGCAGCGCGAAGGAGTCGCGGAAGCGGCCGTCGCCGCTGAGGAGCCCGGTGACCTTCAGGTCCTTGCCGAACGTCTCCTCGACCAGCGCCCGCTCGAGCAGCAGCGCCCGCTCGTGCTCCTCGATGGCGCGGTAGGCGGCGCCCACCTTGAGCACCGGCTCGAAGCCGAGCGTGAAGTCGGGGTCCTTCTCCTTCAGCACCTCGAAGCTGCGCACGATGCGCTGGGCGTCGCCCGAGTCGAGGCTGAGGAGCAGCAGCATGCGGGCCACGTCGCGGAACGGCTCCTCGCGCAGCCGATCGCCGAACTCCGCGAGCAGCGCCTCGAGCGGCGCGCCCGCCGCCGGGCGCAGTCCGGCGTCGAAGGCCCGCTTGCCGCGGTGGTAGAGCTCGTCCGGCGTCGGCCGGCGCGGGTCGGCGCCGGCGGCGCCGCGCGGCAGCACCCGCAGCGTGTGCGGGTCGCCGTGCGCCACGAGGTCGGCGTCGTAGCTCGACCGCACCGTCGGCGGCAGCACCCGCCAGTCGCCGGGGACCCGCGCCAGCAGGGAGAACCTCACGTCCACCCACGGTCCGCGGCGGCCCAGCTCGAAGACCAGTCCGCCCGGGCGCCGGCGGAACGAGAGGAAATCGCCGCGCACGGTGCCGTCGACCACGTCGACCCCCGCCGGGAGCGGCACGTCGAGCTCCCAGTGGTCCTGCTCCTCGGCGTGGCGCGCGGCACGGTTGCAGAGGCAGCGGATCTCGGCCTCGGCGAGCGCTCCGGCCGGAAGCTCGGTCACCGCGTTCTCCCAGGCGTCGCGCGGCCGCTCGACCAGCACCGAGAAACCGGTGGGGAGCGGCCGCCCCTGCTCGATCGGCGCCGGCTGCAGCAGCGCCTGCCGGGTGACGCGCAGCTCCGTGAGGTCGTGGCGACGCACGTCGGGCGTGAATCCCCGCAGCGCCGCCAGCCAGCTCGGCCGCGCCCGCCCCTCGAGCGCGAGCTCCACCTTCACGCGCGCCTCGCCCGCCAGCTCGGCGGGCACCTGCAGGTGGGTCGCGACGGCCCCCGGCGCCAGCCGGATCTCGCCGGCGTCACGGTCGTTCACGCGCACGCGCACGAGCGCCTCGCTGCGCTCCGGCACCACGCGGGAGTAGAAGCGCGCGAGCGCCGCCCAGGCGATCCCCGCCGCGCGCGCCGGAGTCCAGGGGCGCGCCTGGAGCAGGTACTGCACGCCGCGCTCGACCGCCGCCGACCTCGGGTCGGCCGACTCGAGCGCCAGCACGGCGAGCGCCGCCATCTCGAGCCGCGAGCGGTTCCACGGCGCGTTCCCGGCCACGTCCCAGCGGCAGGCGAGCTGCGCCTCGACCCCGACCCCCGCCGTGGGGGCGAAGGGGAGCGCGCGCTGCTCGATCAGCGCCGCCACCTCCGCCGCCATCGGCTCCTTGCCCGAGTGGAACAGCGCGAGCGTCACGTAGGCGAGCGCCGCCGAGGAGAGGCTGGCGCGCGATCGATGCAGCCGGTTGAGGGCGCCGAAGTCGGCGCGATCGTGCAGCGCGAGCGCGAACTGCAGCAGCGATTTGAGCTCGTCGGCCTGCTGCGGCGCCCCGCGGAACGCCTGCTCGACGAAGCGCAGCCCGCCCTCGAGCACGTCGCCCGGCACGTCGAGCCCCGCCCCGCGCGCGCGGCCCAGCGCGGCGAGCGCGAGCCCCGAGGTCGGCGCGTCCGACCCGCTCGTGCCCGCCCACGGCCAGCCGCCGTCCTGCTGCTGCGTGGCGATCAGGCGGGCCAGCAGCGCCGCCGCGCGCGAACGCAGCGCGATGACGTCGTCGACCCCGGCCCCCTGCGCCGTCGCGAGGCCCTGGGCGAGCTCGAGCACGCCGCAGACCCCGAACAATTCGCCGGCGGCGTCGGCCTGCGTGAGCGCCGCGTCGTCCTGCGGTTCGCCGAACCGGAACGGAGAGCGCTCGAGCGCCTCGTCGATCAGGAAGCGCTGCGCGCTCGGACTCACGAAGAGGTCGAGCCGGCGCGAGCGGTAGGCGCGGTCGCGCGGAAGCTCGAGGAAGAAGGTGGCTCCGCCGGAGAGCTCGCCGCCGCGCGCGTCGGTCACCTCGACGCCCCAGGGCTTCACGGCGAGGTCGGCGGTGAAGCGCTCCTCGACGGTCGTCGCGCCGCGCTGCGCGCTGGCGGTCAGCTCCGCGCGCACGACGTCGACGAGCGGGATCGCGGGCAGCGCCTCGAACAGGTGCTCGACCACCTCGCCGGCCGCGAGGTCGACGCTGGCCGGCAGCGAGACGACGCGATCGCCCGCGGTCACGCGCAGGCGCAGCTCGGCGCGGCCGGTGACGTCGGGCGCGTGGAAGACGCGCGCGAGGAAGCGGGGGGCGTCGCCCTCGACGAGGAGCGGCGGGAGGCGCAGCTCGGCGAAGAAGTCGCCGCGCGCCACGAGCTCGCCGACCGCCTCGCCGGCGCGCGTGTCGCGGGTGATCCCGCGCGCGACCAGCCGGTACTTCGTGGCCTGGCCGGGCAGTTTGAAGGTGACGCTGGCGCGCCCGTCGGCGCCGGTGACGATCGACGGCGAGAAGAAGGCGGTCTCGGCGAACTCGCCGGCCGCGCTCGCGCGCCCGCCCGGTCGGCGGCTCCCGCCCGCGCGCCCCCCGAAGAAGCCGCCGGCTCCGCCGCCCGCCCCGAGCGCCTCCTTGTGCTCCAGCTGCTGGGCCGGCTCGTCGGACGAGGCGAGCCGCACCGCGGCGTCGGCCGCCGACTTCTCGAAATCGAGGTAGCCCAGCGCGGCGAGCTCCCTGCCGACCTCGATCCGGTCGGCCGCCCACTGCGCGTCCGCGCGCCGGCGGCGCTGCTCGGCGAGGACGGCGGCGGCGATCACGCGCGTCGCGCCCTCGTAGGCGAAGGAGCAGCTCGAATCGACGCGGTGCGGCTGCGGCGGCCTGGCGTCGAGCCGGAAGACCCCGGCGAGCGCCGGCGTGGGATCGGCGAACGTCCGCAGCAGCGCGTCGTCGATCACGGCGAGCGAGAGCTCCGCCTGCAGGGGACGGCCGAGCGGATCGGTCGCGAGCAGATCGACCGTCATCTCCCCTCCCGGCCGGGCGACGGGCGAGCGCGGAGCCACGGAGAGTCGGAGCTCGCGCGTGACGCGGAAGGGGACCGAGGCGCTGTGCAGCCGCTGGCCGCGCATCGCGGCCGCGCCGAGCACGAAACCGGGCACGAGCTCGTCGACGGCCTCGACCTCGATCGGGCGCGTGCCGTCGACCGCCTCGAGGACCTTCCAGCGGATGGCGGCGTCGCTCTCCCAGGTGAGCAGCAGCAGCCCCGGGCCGGCGCGGTTCACCAGCCGCACGGTCGTGCGCTCGCCCACCTCGAGCGCGGCGCGATCGGCGAGCAGCCGCAGCCGCACCGCGTCGTCCGCATCCGAGACCTCGAGCGCCCCCTCCGCGCCGATCGGGTTGCCGAAGCGATCGGTCGCGTCGGCGCGCACGACGTAGCTGCCGCCCGCCGCGAGCGCGAGCTCGGCGGAGCCGCGGCCGGTCGCGGCGTCGGTGACGATGCGGCGCTCGAGGACCTTCACCTCGCCGCCGCCCAGCTCGGCCGGCTCGCGCCGCAGCAGCGTGAGCCTGAGCTCGCGGCCGACCGGGGCGCCGTCGCGCAGCGTCGTCGACGCCTCGACGGCGAACCGCTCGTCGGCGAGGACGGCGCGCGCGGGGAGCGTCAGCGCGAGGCCGAACTCGCGCACGGCGAGGAAGGCGACGGCGGCGGCCGAGACGCCCTCCTCGGTGAGCGTCGCCGTGAAGGCGAGCGTCGTCTCGGACGGCTGGTCGCGCGTCTCGAAGCGCGCGCTCGCGCGGCCGGCGGCGTCGGTGCGCAGGTCGACCACCTGCCCGTCGGGCAGCAGGAAGCGCAGCGCCGCGTCGGCGACCGGCGCGCCGTGCTGCCAGCGGGCCGCCGCCGTCAGCTCCACCGTCTCGCCGCGGTAGTAGACGCGGCGCGCGAGCTCGAGCTCGACCGCGACGCGGTCGAGCTCGAACTGCTGCACCAGGAAGCTGCCGGTGAAGGAGGGGCCGTCGGGACGCGAGACGCGCAGCGACCAGGGCCCGACCGGGGCGAGGGCGTCGAGCTCGAACTCGGCGGCGAGCGAGCCGAAGTCGCCCAGCGCGAGCTCACTGGTCCGCGACGCCCGGCCGCGCGGGTCGAGCAGGTCGACGCGCCAGCGCGAGCCGGCGTCGAACGCGAAGCGTCGGTCGCGCACCTCGCGCAGGAGCGCGCGCACGCGCACCCGTTCGCCGGGGCGGTAGGCCGGGCGGTCGGTGAAGACCACGCCGCGCGGGGTGAGCGGCGCGAGCGCCGCGAGCTGGTCGAGGCTCACCCCCGTCGCGGCGAAGTGGCCGCCGCGGCGCGCGAGCGCGCGCACCTCGGGCGCCGCCTCGAGCTCGTCGGAGCGGGCGTGGAACACGCCGTCGGCCCCGGTCCGGCCCGCGATCTGCCGATGCGCTCCCGCCGGCCCGGCGCCGAGGTCGAGCAGGACGTCGACGTCCTCGGCGGCGCGGCCGGCGCGCCGGTCCTCGGCGAAGACGAGCAGGTCGCGGCGCGACGACTTCAGCACGAGGTCGAGGTCGCTGCGCAGCAGGAGCGTGGTGGCGCGCTGCTCCTGCCCGACCGCGGCGACCACGTAGGCGCCGGGGCCCTCCATCTCGATCGGGAGCTCCTGCACGAACTCGCGCAGCCGCTCGTAGCCGTCGACCTTCACCGCGAAGCTCTTCTCCGGGGCGATCAGGTCGAGGTCGAGCTCCTCGACGCCGCGCAGCGCGAGGAACTTGCGGAAGTAGGCCTCGAGGTCGATCCGGTGCAGCTCGACCCGCACCTCCGGCACGTTGCGCACGCGCAGTCGGACGCGCGCCGGCTCGTCGGTGCGGAACGTGCGCTCGGTCGAGAGGGAGAGCGCCGGCGCGGTCATCTGCTGCAGCATGGCCGCGGCCTCGCCGGCGCGCGGACCGAAGCTGCAGGCGCGCCACGTCTCGAGCGCCCGATCGAGCTCGGAGAGCTCGTCGCGATGGAGCAGCGCCGCGCGGAACAGGCCCTCGGACGCCTCGTTCGAGCCGGGGTGGACGCGCGCGAGGCGCTGCCACTCCTCGATCGCGCTGCGCGCGAGCTCGCGCAGCGCCGCCCGGTCCTCCGGGGTCGGGCGATCGCCCGCGGCCGTCCGCCTCGCCTGCGCCTCCGCCGTAAAGAGCTCCCCGATCTCGAAGCGGATCGCGGCGATCCGCGCGTCGAGCGGGTGGCGCGTCACGAAGGCGGCGAGGGCCGCGCGCGCTCCGGCGAAATCGCGGCGGGCGCGCGCCACGCGCGCGACCTGGTACTCGGCCTCCACCTTCGCGGCCTGCGCCTCGGCCCAGCGCGGCCCGGTCGGATCGCGCACGACGCAGTCGGCGAACGCGGCGCCCGCGAGCTCCGGTCGGCCCTGGCGCAGCAGGAACTGGCCGCGCAGGAACGCCGCCTCGGCCTTGGTGCGCGGCACCGCGTCGGCCGCGGCCTCCGTGGCGCCGTCCTGGCGCGCGAGCAGCCAGTCGAGCGCGGCGAGCGCGTCGTCGAGGCGCCCGATCTCGCCCTGGATGCGGGCGACGTCGAGCGCCGCGTTCCACGTGTCGGGGTGGGAGGGCGCCTGTTCCAGGAACCGCTGCAGCGCGGCCACCGCCAGCGGCGCCTCGTCGCGGCTATTCCGGTTCCAGGCGGTCGCGACCGCGGCGAGCGCGCTCCCGCGCAGGCGGTCGAGCGCCGGGTCGGTCGCGGACCGGAGCTCGGCGGCGAGGTCCTCGAAGGTGCGGCGCGCCTCCCCGGCGCGCCCGAGCGCGAGCAGCGAGCGGCCGAGGCGGATGCGCGCGTCGGCGGCGTCGGCGGCGGGCACGGCGCCGGGCGTCCCGGCCAGGAACGTCCGCAGCGCGGCCACCGCCTGCTCGTGCTGCTGGAGCCGTTCGTGCGCGATCCCCCGCTTGAGCTGGACGTGCGCGACCACGTCGGCCGGCGGGTCGAGCTCGAGGATGCGGCCGTAGAGCTCGAGCGCGCGAGCCGGGTCGGGCGCCGCCGCCTGGCCGTGCTCGTCCCGGGGAGGATCGAGCCGCTCGTCGGCGATCCGGACGGCGAGGAGGGCGAGCTCGCGCCGGCGCGGCTCCGAGAGCACCCGCCTCGCCTCCTCCGACACGATCGCTTCGGCCTCGGCGTGGCGACGCAGCCTGCGCAGCGCATCGGCGCGGGCGAAGCGCGCCTTCGTGCGCCAGAGGCTCCCGGGGAAGCGCGCCTCGACCTGCGCGAGCTCGCGCTCCGCGGCGGCCGGGTCGCGCCGATTCACGTGCACGAGCCCCTTGAGGAGCAGCCAGAAGTCGCCGCGCCCCGGCTGCGAGCGCTCCAGCTCCTCGAGCAGGCGCAGCGCCGCGGGATAGTCGCCGTCGAGCAGCGCCGTGCGCACCGCGGGAGGCGCGTCGTCGAGCGGAGCCGCCGCGTCCTGCGGGGCGGCCGGCGGCGCGAGCACGAGAAGCAGCGCGACGGCCAGGAAAAGCGGAGAGCGGGTTCGGGGAGGCATGGCGGGCTCCTCGGGGACGACCCGAAAGCTAACCGCGGGGAAACGGCGCCGGAGGTCCCCCGTTCGTCACGGCCTCCCGGGCGGCTCCGGAGGCGCCGACCCCCAAGACTTTCGGAGAAGGGACTTGCCTCCAACCGACCCGACTCCTAAATCGTTAGGAGTCGAGCGCCGGGAGCTCCTCGCCGCAGCGCGGGGCGCGCCGGGCGGGACGCGGGACCGGGGAGACGCCGGCGATGACGCGGGAGCGCGCGAGGGCGGTGCTCACCAAGCTCGAGCTCGAGGTGATGCGCGCGGTCTGGGGCGCGCCGCCGGGGCGCGAGCTGACGGTGCGCGAAGTGGTGGAGGCGGTGAACGTGGGTCGGCGCAAGGCGCTGGCCTACAACACGGTGCAGACCGTGCTCAACATCCTGCGCGACAAGGGGGTCGTGCGCGTGAGGCCGGGCGAGGGACGGGCGCACGTCTACCAGCCGCGGGTGACGCGCGAGCGGGTCACCACGTCGATGGTGGGCGAGCTGGTCGAACGGCTGTTCGACGGCGACGTGCACCCCCTGCTGCTGAACCTGGTCGAGCGCGAGGCGCTCTCGCGGCCGGAGCTCGAGAAGCTGCGCCGCATGATCGACGAACGGCTGGACGACGCGGCTCCGGCCGGCGGGGAGGGTGCGCCATGACGCCGTGGCTCGACCACCTCGCGGTCGTCTCCGTCGGTCTGGTGGTGGCCGCGCTGGCGGCGATCCCGGCGCGCCGCGCGCTGCGCAACGATCCGTCCGCGTGCTACCGCCTCTGCCTCGCGCTGCTCCTCGGAGCGTGCGCGCTGCTCCCGCTGCAGTGGATCGTGCAGGGCTCGGCGCGCGAACTGGTCGCGCCGGCGCGCGCGCGCTTCGAGCGCTGGCTCGAGCGCGCGCCGCGCCCTCCCGGTCCGCGCGACGGCTCGATCCTGGTGGAGGCGCCCCGGCCGCGCGCGGGGCCTCGGCATCTTCAACCCGCGCAGCCGGCGACGCTCGCATCCCACCCGCCCGCCGCGGCTCCGGCCGGCGGCGGCCGGTCGGCGGCGGCGCTCGGGAACGGATGGCTCGGGGCGTCGGGTTCGCCCGCCGGCGCGCTGGCGGCGGGCGGCTGGCGGTGGATGGGGGAGACGGTGCGCGAGGCCGCGGGGGCGCTGCGCGGTCGGGCGGGGGTTCAGCTCTGGCTGCTCGGCGTCGCGCTGGTGGCGGCGCACCGCGCGCTCGGGGTGGCGCGCACCTGGCGCCTCCTGCGCGCGGCGCGGCCGGTCGAGGACGCGGGACTGCGCGCGCTGTGGCGCCGCGTCGCGGCCGGCTCGCGCGTGGCGGATCGCGTCCGCCTGCTGGTCTCGGACGCCGTCTCGACCCCGGCCTGCGTCGGCGGGCCCCGGCCCGCGCTGATCCTTCCGGCGGCGATCGGCGGCCCGATCGCGGAGGAGGCGCTCGAGTGGGCGATGCGACACGAACTCGTCCACCTGGAGCGCAGGGACTCCCGCGCCGCCGCCCTCCAGTCGCTGGCGACCACGCTGCTCTGGTTCCACCCGGCGGCCTGGTGGCTCTCGGCCGAGATCTCGCGGCTGCGTGAGCTCTCGTGCGACCAGCTCGTGGTGCGCGGCTCGGGGCGGCGGCGCAGCTATGCGCTCGCGCTCCTCGAGTACGCGGCGGCGATGAACGCAAGAATCGCGGCGATCGACGCGGGGCCCCACTCCGCGGGCGCTCGATGCGCGCTCCTCCACTGGAGCCGCTCGCCGACCCAGATCCAGAGGAGGATCGAAATGCTCACGGTGGATTCGACCCCGGCGTCGCGATCGCGGCGGACGGCCGGGAGGCTCCTGGCGTTCGGCGCGCTGTTCCTGCCGGCGCTCGGACAGGTCGGCGCCGCGGCGACGCTCGTGCCGCGCGACGGCCAGAAGGCCGCCTGCGCGGACGCGGCGCCGGCCGCGAAGGCGATCGCCCCGGCGGCGGCGGCCGCGTGCGACGCGCCGACGTGCGACGACGACGCGAAGCGCGCCCGCGCCCGCGCCCGCGACCTGCGCGTGAAGCTCGATGCCCTGCGTGCGGCCGGCGACGACGCCGCACTTCGGGCGCTCGAGCGGGCGCTCGCCCGCTCGGCGCGGGAGTGCGCCGCGCCTCCGTGCGAGTCGCCTCCGCCGATCGCCGAACTCGAGATCGAGTTCGGGGAGTTCGACGCGGACCTCGACGATCTCGAGGAGTTCGACCTCGAGGAGGTGGAGCTCGCTTTCGAGAACGAGGACTTCGACTTCGATCTCGACGGCATGCAGTTCGCTTTCGAAGGCATGGACTTCGATCTCGAGGACGTGGACTTCGATATCGAGGACGTGGACTTCGATATCGAGGACGTGGACTTCGATATCGAGGACGTGGACTTCGATATCGAGGACGTGGACTTCGATATCGAGGACACGGACTTCGATTCCGGCCGATTCGTCGTCGTTGCCGGTCCGCAACTCGAGTTCGAGCTTGCAAAGGTCGCGGAGGAGCTCGTCGGCCTCGCCGGCGAGCCCGGCGCAGCGCAGGCGGCGGCCGCCTCGTTCAAGCTTGTCGGCGATGAGGTGCAGGCGATCCAGGAGCAGCTCGCGCGGGCGATGGCGCAGGCGGAGAAGCAGTTCGCCGAGGTGCGCCGGCAGGCGGAGCAGGCGCGCCACGGCGCGATGAGCGGCGACGAGCTGCGCGAACTGGCGGCTCGTCATCGCGAGATCGCTGCGAAGGCGCAGGAGGAGGCGCGCGAGGCGGTGCGTGCCGCGACGGAACGTCACGGCGCCAGGCAGGCCGAGCTGCAGGCGCACACGAAGGCGAGGCTCGCCGACCTGCGCGCGAGACAGGAGGAGCAGGCGCGACGCGCGCACGAGAAGGCCGCGAAGCACGCGGCGCGCAGGCACGAGACGCGGGCCCCGCCGGAGCCGTCGGTTCCGGCCGCGCCGCCCGGCAAGGTCAAGCCGCCCAAGGCTCCGCGCGCGCCGCAGCCGCCGATGCCGCCGCCGGCGAGACTCGCGCCGCCGCACCTCGACGAGCACGCGCTGCTCGACCGCATCCGCGCGCTGGAGGCGGAGATCGCCGAGCTGCGTGCCGCGCTCGAGGCATCGCGTTCGCGGGCGAAGCCGCCCGACGCGCCGCCGGTCCGGCGCACCCGTTCGGCGCGCTGAGCGCAGCCGGCCCGAACTTGACCGAAGCATGCGGGGCCCTCGCGGCGATTCCTCGCCGCGAGGGCCCCGTTCGTCGTCGCGCCGGGTCGCGGTGGGCGACGCCGCTCAGCGCGACGCCGGCGTCCCGCACGAGAAGTCGAACGGATCGCTGGTCCACCAGCCGTAGTCGTTGCGCGCCGTGACTCGCCAGAAGTAGACGTCGGGCTCGCGCAGATTCGCCGTCAGCCGGTAGCTCGGCTGATCCACGACCTCGACGCGGATCGTCTGCGCGAACTCGCGGTCGTGGGCGATCTCGAACATCCAGCTGGTGGCGCCGTTCTGCGACCGCCACTTGAAGTCGATGTTGGTGGTCGGGACGCGCGACGCGTGGTTCGCCGGCTGCACCAGCTTGAACGTCCCCGGTCCGGAGGGCAGGTCGCTGAACAGGTGGGTCAGGAAGAAGTCGCGCAGGACCTCCGCGCGCGGCATGCCCAGGTCGAAGACGCAGTGGAACTGGGCGTACTCGCCGCCGTCGACCGAGCGGATCACGAAGGCGTCGCTCATGACGGGCGAGCCGCCGTCGCTGGCGTAGAGCTTCTCGATGCTCCAGTTCGGGTTGAGCCGGTCGCTCACGAGCGCCCGCCGGGCGGTGAAGGGCTGCAGCGCCGGCAGGGCCGCGGCATCGGGCTCGAGCTGCATGCTCGCGAATCCCGAGCAGAGCTGCGGGACCGCGGCATCGAGGATCTCGTCCGCGGCCCACTTGAAGGAGCCGGCGTTCGAGTCGGTGCCGTCGGGGAGGATGTAGCGGGCGAAGGGGTTGTACCCGGTCCAGAGCAGGCCGTTGCCCTTGTCGAGCCACGCCTCGGCGCGTGAGCCGTCGTTCTGGCCGGCGTAGGAGACGGACGGACCGCAGTCGAGGCAGACGAGGTAGTCGCGCAGGCCGTCGTCGAGGTAGGTGTCCATCCAGCCCGCCAGCGCGTCCTGGTCGAACGGTCCGAAGATGCGGGCCTCGAAACCGGCCGCGCGGACCGCGTCGGCCACCTGGGATGCGATCCGCCACTGCTCGTCGGCCTTGATCCAGTGCACCGCGACGAGCGGCACGAAGATGGCGACGGCCGGATGGCGCGGCCGGACGAGGATGGTCTGCGTCACCGAGTCCTTCGTCGCCCCGTCCGACGTGGCGAGCCGCAGCGTGTAGAGACCCGGCCCGGTGTACTTGTGCACCGGCTGCCGATCCTCCAGGTGAGCGACGTCGAAGCGATCGGCGGTGCCATCGCCCCAGCGGAAGACGAGGCGCGCATTGCCCTTGCCGGCGTAGTGGACGTGGCCGGTGGCCGTGATCTCCGTGCCGAGGCGGGGTGCGGTGTTGCTGACGGAGACCAGGTGCGGGGCCGGCGTCGACTCGAGGTCGTAGAGATCGAGCGACTCCTCCGCGAACAATCCGCGGCTGTCGGTGACCCGGAGCGTGACGTGGTAGTAGGTGCCTTCGCCGTGCGCGTCGGCGGTCCACTGGTTGTAGAGCCCCGGGAGGCGCTGCCACGCCGGATGCTCGTGATGGTCGTGCACCAGGTCGATCCGCCACTCGGCGGTCAGCGGGATCCCGGCGGCGCCGTCTTCGGCGTCGTCGGCGGTCGCGTCGAAGACCAGGAGCTGGCCGTCGGTGAAGTAGCTGCCGTCCTGCGGCGAGTGGATCGAACGGATGACCGGCGGCGTGTTGCCCACCGAGATCAGCGTGTCCCACGTCGACTTCTCGCCGCCGACGTCGGTCACGGTGAGGCTGACCGCGTAGTTCTGGTCGAGGTTGTAGGTGTGGGCCACGGTCGGCTGCGTGTCGGTCTGGCCGTCGCCGAAGTTCCAGAGGAACGTGAGCGGCTGCCCCTCCGGGTCGGTCGAGCCCGACGCGTCGAAGGTGACCGTCAGCGGCGAGCTGCCCCAGCGCGGCGTCGCGCTCGCCACGACCTCCGGCGGATGATTGGCCTTCGTGTAGCGGATCCGGCGCACCGCGTTTTTCCCGATCGCGATGTAGAGAAGGTCGCCGTTCACGGGGTCGCCGATGAGCTCGACCGGGTTGCCGACGGTGCTGCCGAAGACCTCGACGTCGGTGGGCAGCCCGTTGACGAAGCGCACGGTGCGGATCCAGTTCGACGAGTAGTCGCAGAAGAAGAGCCTTCCGACGTACTTGGAGGGGTACTCGGTGCCGGTGTAGACGTGCATCCCGGTGATCGACTGGCCGACGAAGCCGTTCGATCCCGGGTTGAAGTGGTGGTAGGACCAGAGCGGCTTCGTGAAGATCGTCGGATCGTCGCACCAGCCGCTCGGGTCGGCCGCGTCGTAGGAGGTCTGGACGAAGGGGCCCTCCCAGCACGGCCACCCGAAGTTCTCGCCGCCCGCCGTGACCTCGTCGATCTCCTCGTAGAGGCCCCAGCCGACGTCGGCGATGAACAGCCGGCCCGGGGTGCCGCTGTCGGGCTGCAGCGTGAACCGGAACGGGTTGCGCAGGCCCAGCGCCCAGACGCGCGACTGGTTGTCGGCCGCGTTTCCGGTGTAGAGCGGGTTGTCGGGGAGGCCGAGCCCGGTGGACGGATCGACGCGGAGGATCTTGCCGGCGAGCGACGTGGGCGACAGCGAGCGGAACGCGCCGATGTCCTCCGACGGCGGGAACTTCCCCGAGCCGAAGCCGTTGCGGTCGTGGCCGCCGGCGTCGGTGAGGTCGTAGTGCGCGCCGTCCCCCGTCGAGACGAAGAGCGAGCCGTCGGTCCCGAACCGCATGTTCCCCGTGGCGTGGGAGAGGTGCAGCGAGGGGATGCCCTCCGGCCAGGTCGCGCCGATCAGGACCACCCTGGAAGCCGGGTCGGCGAGGAGGTCGCCGTTCTTGTCGAAGTAGGTGGTGTAGCGCGTGAGGCGGCCGAAGGACTCCTGCTCGGCCTCGCTGCCGTCGGCGTTGGGGTCGACGATGTAGAGCAGGTAGATCCAGCCGTTCGACTCCCATTCGGGGTCGGCGAGCACCGAGAGCAGCCCGCGATCGCCGTTGTCGAGGACCTCGTCGCGCAGATCGACGACCGGCTTGAGCTGCTTGATGCCGTTGTGCACGTTCGAGACCCGTCCCGTCTTCTCGGCGACGAGCAGGTCGACGTTGCTGTTCGGGGAGGGGAAGCAGAGGCAGGTCGGCCGGTCCCAGCCGGTCCCGATGTCCACGGTCACGAAGTCCTTCGACCAGGTCTGGCCCGGCGCGGGCGCGGCGACGGACGCGACGAGGAGCGGGAACGACCAGCGCAGGAGCCGCATCGGGGACCTCCCATTGCGATCGGACGGGTGGAGTCGCGACGGCGAAGCGGCGGATCCTAGCGCGCTCGCGGCCTTCCCGGGAGATTCGCGCCGCGGCGAGGGGCCGCCGGGCGCGGCGCGAGGGCGGGTGCACGCCGCGGCGGCGCGCGCCGACCGCTCAGACCGTGAGCCCGAGCACCAGGTCGGAGAGCCAGCGGAACGAGACTCCGAGGCCCAGGGTGGCGGCGGCGAGGGCGACCAGGAGGGTGGCGAGCTCGGGCGCGAAGGAGTGCGCGCGCGGGCTGGCCAGCGCCTCCTCCTCGCCGGCCAGCAGGAGGCTCTTCGCCATGCGGAAGTAGTAGAAGAGCGAGACGACCGCGTTGAGCACGAACACGACCGCCAGCCAGTGCAGCCCCTTGGCCCAGATCGGCTGCAGCAGCGCCCACTTGCCCACGAAGCCGACGGTGGGCGGGATCCCGGTGAGCGAGAGCAGGAAGACCACCAGCGCCGCGCTCGCGACCGGCGCCTTCCATCCCAGCCCGGCCCAGCCCCCGATCGACTCGGTGCCGAAGCGGTTGGAGAGGTAGATCACGACGGCGAACGCGCCCAGGTTCATGATCACGTAGGCGGCGAGGTAGAAGGCGGCCGCCTGCCCGCCGGTGAGACCGAGGTCGAGCAGCGCCGCGCCGGAGCCGGCCGCGCCGGGCGCCGGCGCCACCCACGCCGCGATCCCCGCGAGCAGGTAGCCCGAGTGGGCGATCGACGAGTAGGCGAGCAGGCGTTTGGCGTTGTCCTGCAGCATCGCCGCCAGGTTGCCGAACGTCATCGAGCACGCCGCCAGCGCCGCGAGCACCGCGGCGAGCGTCGCGCTCCCGTCCGCGCCCTGCGGCACGGCCCCGAAGAAGCGCAGGATCATCCCGAAGCTCGCGGCCTTGGAGACGACGGCCAGGAACGTGGTGACGGGAGTGGGCGCTCCCTCGTAGACGTCAGGCGCCCAGAAGTGGAACGGGAAGACGGCCACCTTGTAGCCGAATCCCGCCAGCGCGAGGATCACCGCGATCGCGATCCCGCGGCCCCCGGGGGTGAGCCCGCCCTCGCCCGGCTGCAGGTGGGCGCGGATCACCTCGGCGATCCGCGGCAGCTCGAGGCTGCCGGCGAAGCCGTAGAGCAGCGAGAAGCCGTACAGCATCGCGCCGGAGGAGAGGACTCCGTACACCAGGTACTTGATCGCGGCCTCGGACGAGCGCACGTCGCGCTTGAGGAAGCCCGCCAGCACGTACGAGCTGATCGAGAGCGTCTCCAGCGCGAGGAAGAGCAGCAGGAGGTGGTCGGTGGAGACCAGGAAGAACCCGCCCACGGCGGCGATCACCAGGATCGAGTAGTACTCGCCGATCCCGTCGCGCTGGAATCCGCGGAAGTGCATCGAGAGCAGCGTGACGGCCAGCAGGCCGAGCGCGATGAGCAGCTTGAAGAACATCGCGAAGCGGTCGTGCACCATTATCCCGAACAGGCGGGAGCCGTCGGCGTCCCCGAAGTCGCGGCAGAGCCAGAAGAGGGTGAAGAGGACGCCGATCGTCGTGACCCATCCGGTGATGCGCACGTCGCGTCCCCGGAGCAGGAGGTCGGAGACGAGCGCGAGCAGCGCCGTGACCGAGAGGATGATCTCGGGCCACATGCGCGCGAGGTCGCCTTGATAGAGGTCCCAGTTCAAGTCTGGCTCCGGGTTTTCGGTCTCGGTGCGGCCGCGCGCGGCCTCGGGGGGTTCACGACTTCGAGAACAGGCTCACCAGCAGGTCGATCGAGGGCTGCATCCACTTCGTGAGCAGGAACGGCGCCACGCCGAGGAGGATGCACAGCGCACCGAACGGCGCGAGGCAGGTCCACTCGCGCAGCGACAGGTCGGGGAAGGAGGCGTGCTTCTCCTGCGCCGGCCCGAAGAACACCTTGCGGATCGTCACCAGGAAGAACGCGGCGGTCACGATCAGCCCGATCGTCGAGAGCACCGTGATCTTGGGGAACTGCTCGTAGCAGCCGATCAGCGCCAGCGCCTCGCCCCAGAATCCGGCGAGCCCCGGCAGCCCGAGCGAGGTGAAGATCCCGAGGAAGGCGATGCCGGAGTACATCGGCATCTGGCCGGCGAGGCCGCCGAACTTCGCGATCTCGCGGTGGTGGGCGCGGTCGTAGATCACGCCCACCAGGAGGAAGAGCATGGCCGAGCTGGTGCCGTGGTTGAACATCTCGAGGTTGGCGCCCGCCAGACCGGTCTTGTTGAGCGCCGCCATCCCGAGCAGCACGAAGCCCATGTGCGCCACCGAGGAGTAGGCCACCAGCTTCTTGAAGTCGGTCTGCGCCATGGCGACGAACGCCCCGTACACGCAGTTGACGAGCCCCAGCAGCGCGAGCCCCGTCGCCCACACCGTCGTCGCGCCGTCCTCCCAGAGGACCGACGGCAGCACGTTCATGTTGAGCCGCATGATCCCGTAGCCGCCCAGCTTGAGCAGGATGCCGGCGAGGATCACCGAGATGGCGGTGGGAGCCTCGACGTGCGCGTCGGGCAGCCACGTGTGGAACGGGAAGACCGGGATCTTGATGGCGAATCCGATGAACAGGAACAGGAAGAGCCAGTGCTTGAACGAGAGCCCGAGCAGGGGGGGGCCTTGCTCGAAGGCGCCGGACTGGCCGCGCGCCGCCAGCTCGATCAGGCTGAAGGTGCGCTCCCCGGTGGCGCCGCCCGAGTGCAGGTACATCGCGATCAGGGCGATGAGGATCAGCACCGATCCGGCCAGCGTGTAGAGGAAGAACTTGATCGCGGCGTACTCGCGGCGCGACCCCCCCCAGATCCCGATCAGGAAGTACATCGGGAGCAGCATCAGCTCCCAGTAGACGTAGAAGAGGAAGAAGTCGAGGCTCGCGAACACGCCGTTGATGCCGACCTCGAGCAGCAGCAGCAGCATGAAGTAGCCCTTGACGCCCTTCTGGACTCCCCACGACGAGAAGACCGCGAAGAAGAGCAGCAGGCACGTCAGGAAGATCAGCGGCGCGGAGAGCCCGTCGATCCCGAGCGTGTAGCGGATGTTGAAGCTCTCGACCCACGCGAAGTCGTCGAAGAACTGGTAGCCCGCCTTCCCCTGCTCGAAGCGCACGTACATCCAGATGGCCAGCGCCAGCGGGATCCCGGTGAAGGTCGCCGCGAGCGTCTTGATGACGTCGTGCTTCTCCTTGGGCGTGAGCAGGATCGCGAGCACGCCGAGGAGGGGCGAGAGCGTGAGCCAGCTCAGGAGGTGGGAGGGGTCCGTCGATTCGATCATGGGCTTCTCGTTTCCTGCGGGGCGATCGCCGGCGCAGCGCGCCCGCCCGCGTCGGACTCCTTAGGAGAGGAAGAGGAACATCAGCGTCACCAGGGCCATCCCGCCCACCGCGAAGGCGAGGTAGTCCTGCAGGTTGCCGGTCTGGATGCGGCGCAGCATCCGCGACACCGCGTGGCTGAGGTGCCACCAGACGTTCACGAGGCCGTCGATCACCACGCGATCGAACGCGCCCCAGAACCAGGCGAACGCCTCGCCCGTGCGGCCCACGCCGTTCACGGCGGCGTCGATCGCGCGGACGTCGAACGTGGTGAAGGCACGCGACGCCGCGCTGCCCAGGCGCACCACGGTCGCCTGGTAGAACTCGTCGAACCAGTAGAGGTTGGTCAGCACGCGGTGCGTGCGCGCGAAGCGCGCGACCCACGCCTCCGGCCCGGGCTCGCGCCGCTTGTAGGTGCGCGTGTAGAGCGTGTAGCCGGCGAGGAGCACCGCCACCGAGATGACGAGCACCACGAAGGCCAGCAGCAGGCCGGCGTGGCCGTGCTCGGGAGCGTGGCCGGTCACGATCGAGGCGAGCGCGGGCGGCGGCTGCAGCAGCTCCGGCATCGTCTTGCCGCGGAAGAGCGGGATCGGCAGCCAGTCGACCGAGACGACCGAGAGCACCGCGAGGAGCACCAGCGGCGTGGTCATCGTCCCGGGCGACTCGTGGGCGTGCTCGAACCGGCGGGGGTCGCGCGGCGCGCCGTAGAAGGTCAGGTACATCAGGCGCAGCATGTAGAAGAACGTGAGCCCGCCGCCGAAGATCGCCACCAGCGCCGGCAGCCACTGCGCGACGTTGCCGTGCATCCCCCACAGGATCGCGTGCTCGACGATCATCTCCTTGCTGAACGCGCCGGAGAGGAACGGCACGCCCGCGAGCGCGAGCGTCGCGACCAGGAAGGTGCGGTAGGTCACCGGCATCTTCTGGCGCAGTCCGCCCATCTGCCGCATGTCCTCGGTGTGCACCGCGTGGATCACCGAGCCGGCGCCGAGGAAGAGGCACGCCTTGAAGAAGGCGTGGGTGTAGAGGTGGAACAGCCCGGCCGCGTAGCCGCCCACGCCCAGCGCGAGCATCATGTAGCCGAGCTGGCTGCAGGTCGAATAGGCGAGCACCTTCTTGATGTTGTGGTGCACCAGCCCGATCGAGGCCGCGACCAGCGCCGTGACCGCTCCGATGCCGGCGATCACCGCGAGCACCGCGGGCGTGAAGAAGAAGTAGATGCGGCCCACCATGTAGACGCCGGCCGCCACCATCGTGGCGGCGTGGATGAGGGCCGAGACGGGCGTGGGGCCGGCCATGGCGTCGGGGAGCCAGACGTGCAGCGGCACCTGCGCCGACTTCGCCATCGGTCCGAGGAAGAGGCAGAGCCCGGCGACGGTGAGCAGGGCGCCGGCGCTCCACCCGAACAGCGGCGGGAGCTGCGCGCTCCCCTCGGCCACCGCCTGCAGCCGGGCGTAGAGCTCGGCGAGGTCGAACGTCCCGAACAGCCGCCCCACGATCAGGATCCCGATCAGGAAGCCGACGTCGCCGAACCGGTTGGTCATGAAGGCCTTGATCGAGGCCTTCGGCGGCTCCTCCTGCTCGAACCAGAAACCGATCAGGAAGTAGGAGCAGACGCCCACCAGCTCCCAGAAGCAGAACAGGAGCAGCAGGTTGTCGGTGAGGATGAGCCCCAGCATCGAGAAGCTGAACAGCTGCAGGAAGGCGAAGAAGCGGCTGAACCGCAGGTCGCCGTGCATGTATCCCACCGAGTAGAGGTGGACCAGGAAGGCGACGATCGTCACCACGACGAGCATGGTCGCGGTGAGGTGGTCGATGGTGATCCCGGCCTCGACCCGCAGGTCGCCGGTGTCGATCACCGTCGCGCTCATCCCGTGGTCGCGGCTCGACCAGCGCCAGCGCGGGTCGGCCAGCGACCCGCCCGCGGGCGCCGCCTGCTCGCCGGCCGCCGCGCGCGCGGGCGGCTCGTAGTCGATCACGGCGTGCTTGAAGATCGCGAGCGAGCAGTAGAGGGCCACGCCCATCGCGAGGAGCGGCACGACGTGTCCGCGCGTGCGGGTGAACGCCGTGCGGCAGGTGAAGGCGTTGAACGCGAATCCGAGCAGGGGCAGCACCAGGATCGCGAGCGCGTGCCAGCCGGGCGCCGAACCGTCGAAGAAGTCCATCCGCGTTCCCCGCTCAGTCGCTCAGCCGGTCGGGCTTGGTGACGTCGATGCTCGGGAAGTGCTGGAAGAGCTGCAGCACGATCCCGAGCGCCACGGCCGCCTCGGCGGCGGCGAGGATCACGATGAAGATGGCGAACATCTGGCCGTCGATCGGGCTGCCGCCGAGCGCCGCCGGCTGGCCGAAGCGCGCGAAGGCGACGAAGTTGAGCGCGGCGGCATTGAGGATGAGCTCGGCGCCCATGAGGACGTAGATCGCGTTGCGGCGCGAGACCATCGTGAAGACGCCGAGCAGGAACATGGCGGCGCTCACGAAGAAGTAGGCGGCGAGGCGCGGCTCCACGTCAGACCTCCTTCCGCCGGCGCGCGAGGTAGACCGATCCGACGAGCGCCGCGAGCAGGACGAGCGACGCGAGCTCGAACGGGATCAGGTACTGGTCGCGGGTGAGGAACGCCTCGCCGATGGCGGCGGTCCCGGGCACGGGCTCGTCGCGCGTGCCCGGGAGGAAGAGCGCCTCGAGCCCGGTCCACGCCATGTTCAGCATCACCGCGATCGGCACCAGCGCGATCACGCCCGGCAGGAGCAGCGCCGGCAGCGACCAGCGCGTCGCATCCTTGGGCGTGAGCATGATCCCGTAGATGAAGAGGATCGTGATGCCGCCCACGTAGACCAGCAGCTGCACGCCCCCCAGGAAGTCGGCGCCGAGCGTCCAGTAGAGCCCGGCGACGCCCACGAGCGCGAGCACCAGCGCGAAAGCCGAGTGCACGAGCTTCGGCATCAGCGCGACCAGCAGCGATCCGGCCAGCGCGCAGCCGCCGAAGAAGAGGAAGCTGAAGGAAGTCAACGAGGGGTCTCCTGCCGTCCCGCGCGTCCCTTGCGGGCTACGCCTCGTGCGTTTCCGGGGCGGGCGGCGCCTCGGGATCGGCCGACTTCGCGTCGGCTGCCGCCGCCGGCTTCACGGCCGCTGGCTTTGCCGCCGCGGGCTTCGCCTCCGCCGCCTTCGAAGGCGCCTCCGCCGGCTTCTCGGCGCCCTCCGCCGCCTTCGCGGCGCCGGCCTCCGGCTTCGCGGCGCCCTCCGCCGGCTTCGCGGCGCCCTCCGCCGGCTTCGCGGCGCCCTCCGCCGGCTTCGCGGCCCCGGCGGCCGGCTTTGCCGGCGGGGTCTCGATGCCGGCCGCGCGGTCGGCGGCGATCTTCGCCACCGCCTTCTGGTCGGTCTCCGAGAGCCCGGCGTAGAGAAGGAGGTCGACGTTGAGCGTCGAGCGGTCGTCGGTGATGAGCGCGAACTTCGCCGAGCCGTCCCGGCGATCCATGTGGATGCAGTCCTTGGGACAGACCTCGATGCAGAGGTTGCAGAACAGGCACTTGTTGTAGTCGACCGAGAACTGCTCCCACGCCAGGAACTTCTTCTCGACGCGGTCGGCCTTCATCTCAATGCACTCGACCGGGCAGATGCGGGCGCACTGGAAGCAGTAGATGCACGTCTCCTGGTCCAGCGTGTGGAAGCCGCGGTAGCCCTTGGGCATCGGGAGGAGCTCTTCCGGGTAGCTCACCGTCGTCTCGGGCCGCCGCAGGTTCTTGAAGGTCACCTGCATGCCCTTCACCGTCGTGCGCAGGCTGTCGACGATGTTCTTGAAGTAGGTCAGCATCGCGTCGCTCCGCGCCTCGCCGCCGCTCACACGATCCCCGGGATGTAGCGCACGCCCCAGTGCGCGTAGAGCGCCATCAGCAGCAGCGCGCCCAGCGTGACGGGGATGAGGTACTTGTACCCCATCACCATCACCTGATCGACGCGCAGCCGCGGCAGCGTCCAGCGCAGCCACATCTGGACCCAGACCAGGAGGATGCACTTCGCCAGGAAGACGACGGCGAAGAACGCGTTGCCCGCCGCTCCGCCGAGGTCGAGGCTCACGAACGGCAGCGGCTGCCACCCGCCGAGGAACACGAGCACCGCCACCGCCGAGACGACGAACATCATCGCGTACTCTTCGAGGAAGAAGAACGAGAAGCGCAGCCCCGAGTACTCGGTGTGGAAGCCGGAGACCAGTTCCGACTCCGCCTCGGGGAGGTCGAACGGGGCGCGCTTGCACTCGGCGAGGGACGCCACGTAGTAGACCAGGAAGGCGACGAACGTCCACGGGCTGTAGAGGGCGAGCCAGCCGTTCGCGGACAGGTAGATCGCGCCGGAGCTCCCGGCGTCGATCGGCGCGCACTGGAATCCGACGATCTCCTTGAGGTTGAGGCTGCCGGTGACGAGCACCGGGACCATGAGCGCGAGCGCGCTCGGCACCTCGTAGGAGACCAGCTGCGCCGCCTCGCGCATCGCGCCGTAGAGCGACCACTTGTTGTTGGAGGACCACCCGGCCATGAGGACGCCGATCACGCCCACCGCGGTGATCGCCACCACGAAGAAGAGGCCGAGGTCGAGGTCGACGGCGGCGAACGCCGGCGAGAAGGGGAGCGCCGCGAAGGCCGCGAACGCTCCGCAGAAGGCGATCGCGGGCGCGATGAGGAAGAGGAAGCGGTCCGACTCGCGGGGGACCAGATCCTCCTTGAACGCGAGCTTGAGCCCGTCGGCGAGCGACTGCAGCAGCCCGAAGGGGCCGACGTAGACCGGCCCGAGGCGCACCTGGAAGTCGGCCGACGCCTTGCGCTCCAGCCACACCGCGAACATCGCCCACACCGAGACGAAGGCGACCACGAGCAGGATCGAGAGCACCAGCGAGAAGGCGAACGCCGATCCGGTGGCCCACTGCCACGCGCTCTGCAGGTGGGGGACGAGGGTGTCCAAGCTTCGCGTCCTCTCGCGGTCCCGGGGCCGGTCTTCTCAGCGGTCCACTTCGCCGAGCACGATGTCGATCGAACCGATGATGGCGACCGCGTCGCCCAGCATCGTCCCGGGGAGGATCGCGTCGAGGATCGAGAGATTGCAGAACGACGGCGCGCGGATGCGGCTGCGGTAGCTGCTCGAGCCGCCCTCCGAGATCAGGTAGTACCCGAACTCCCCGCGCGGATTCTCGATGCCCACGTACCCCTCGCCCGGCTTGCTCTTGAAGGCGAGGTGGCGCACGTTCTTCGCCATGATCTCGCCGCCCTCCGGGAGCTGCGCGATCGCCTGCCGGCAGATGCGCGCCGATTCCCGCATCTCGAGCATGCGCACCCAGTAGCGGTCCCAGCAGTCGCCCAGCGTGCCCTTCATCCCGGTGCCGACCGGGACGTCGAACTCGAAGCGGTCGTAGAGCAGGTAGGGCGCCTCGCGCCGGAGGTCGTAACGGAGCCCCGAACCGCGCAGGTTGGGACCGGTCAGCCCGTACGCCAGCGCCTTCTCGATCGGGATCACGCCGACGTCGGCGGTGCGCTGCACGAAGATGTGGTTGTGCGTGAGCAGGTCGTCGAACTCGTCGAGCTTCCGCTCGAAGTCGTCGAGGAACTTGAGGATGTCGGCGACCCAACCCTCCGGCGCGTCGCGCATCACGCCGCCGATGCGGATGAAGTTGTAGGTGAGGCGCGCGCCGCAGATCCACTCGAGCAGGCGCAGGATCTCCTCGCGCTCGCGGAAGGCGTAGAAGAACGGCGTGAAGGCGCCGACGTCGAGGCCGTAGGTTCCGACCGCCATGAGGTGCGAGGCGATCCGGTTGAGCTCGACCGCGATGGTGCGGATGTACTGTGCCCGCTCCGGCACCTCGAGCTCGGCCACCTTCTCGACGGCGAGGCAGTAGCCGAGGTTGTTGTTCATCGCCGCGAGGTAGTCGTACCGGTCGGTGTACGGCACGTACATGATGTACGAGACGTTCTCGCCGATCTTCTCGGCGCACCGGTGCAGGTAGCCGATGTCGGGGTCGGCGCGCGTGACGATCTCGCCGTCGACCCACAGCGCGACGCGGAGCACCCCGTGCGTCGAGGGGTGCTGCGGACCCATGTTGATCTGCAGCTCCTGCGTGCGCACGTCGACGAACGTGTCGGGCGGCCGGCCGGGCGCGGCGCCGGCCGTTGGATCGGCCGGTCGCGACGGCGTCGGAAGGGGCGCAGCCGCGGTCACGGAGTCGGCCATGGCGCGTCCACCTCGAGATTGATCCCGCGGTACTCCCTGGGATAGACGTAGTCCTTGCGCAGCGGATGGCCCACCCAGTCGTCGGGCAGCAGGATGCGCCGGAGGTCGGGGTGGCCGCGGAAGGTGATGCCGACCAGGTCGAACGTCTCGCGCTCGTGCCAGTTGGCGGCGGGCCAGAGATCGGCGACCGAGTCGACCTCGGGGTCGGAGAATGGAAGCTTCGTCTTCACCGCCAGAACGCAGCGATGTCGCACCGACCGCAGGTGCCAGATCACCTCGAAATGCTGCTCGCGCACGATCGCCTGCGACTTCGCGTCCTTCTTCTCGGTCATGTGAGTGCCCGTGACGAGCACGAGCAGGTCGAAGGCGAGATGCCGGGCGTCGCGCAGGTGCGTCATCACCGCCCGCAGCCGCTCGCGCGGCACCACGAGGGCCGGGTCCTGCGGCCCCGCGAAGAGCGCGAGCCCCTCGCCCTGGCCGTCCTTCTCCAGCGTCGCCAGGATCTCGGCCGCGGTCACGCCTGCGCTCCCGCGGTCGCCGGGCTCGGGGCCGGCGGCGACGCCGTCGTGACGCGCACGGTCGGCTCGAGGATCCCGACCGTGCCCGGCGCGATCGAGACGCCGGTGAAGTCGGGCGCGTGGTGCTCGCCGCGCGTGAGCACGCGCTTCGCCATGATCTTGCGCTGCAGGAAGCGCACGCCCTCGAGCACGGCCTCGGGACGGGGCGGGCAGCCGGGCACGTGCACGTCGACCGGCACGAACTTGTCGATGCCCTTCACGACGTTGTAGCCGTGCTTCCAGTAGGGGCCGCCGCCGACGGTGCAGGCGCCCATCGCCATCACGTACTTCGGCTCGGCCATCTGGTCGTAGAGGCGCTTGACGACGAGCGCCATCTTGGCGTTCACGGTGCCGGCCACGATCATCAGGTCGGCCTGGCGCGGCGTGGCGCGGAAGGCGCCGGCGCCGAAGCGGTCCATGTCGAACTTGCTCGCGCCCACCGCCATCATCTCGATGGCGCAGCACGCGATCCCGAAGGTCATCGGCCAGAGCGACGAGGCGCGCCCCCAGTTCACCGCGAGGTCGGCGAGCCGCGTGAGGTGGATGTCGGGAAGGCTGCGTTCGAAGAGTCCCATCTCGAGCTCCGTGCGCCGTTTCAGGAGTGGCCCGCGGGAGCGGCCGCGACGGGAACCGGCGCGGAGTCGCCCTCCTCCGTCGGGCGCGGCCCCGCGGGAGGCGCGGGCGCGACCCCCTCCTGCCGGATCACGCCGCGCTGCCGGTTCAGCGACTTCACCCAGTCGATGTCGCCCTTGGCCCAGACGTAGACCAGCCCGAGGAAGAGGATGCCCGCGAAGATCGCCCCCTCGACCAGCGCGAAGCCCGAGAGCCCGCGCTCTCCGAAGCTCCGGTAGACCTTCGCCCACGGAAACATGAACGCGGCCTCGACGTCGAAGATCACGAAGATGAGCGCGTCGGTGTAGAAGCGCAGGTCGAAGCAGACCTGCGCCTCGCCCACGGGATCCTTGCCGCACTCGTAGGGGATCGCCTTCTCGAGCAGCGGCTTGCGCGGCCGCAGCAGCGCCAGCATCACCATCGGCGCGACCACCATGACCACGCCGACCAGCAGGAAGATCAGCACGGCCTGGTACTGATCGAGCAGCGTCATCCGGGTCGTCTCCCGCGCAGCGCGCGCCGCGAACGCAAAGCCTCGTCCGGTCGTCGGAGCGGGAGACGCGGCGCGCGAGCAGGCGGCGGTCCCCCGCGGGGGGCCCTGCGACGGGAAGCGGCCCGGGCGGCCGCCGCGGGTTTTTTCCGCGGCTCCCGGACGATTCCTCGCGTGCCGCCGGCTTCGCCCTCCCCGGCGGTCCTGAAGAGCGCCGGATCATACGACCGCGCGCGCGCGAACCAACCGGTCGCCCGGGCCGGCGCGGCGCCGGCGCGACCGCTCAACGACCGGCGGCCGCTCCCGGTTTCCAGGGATCGACCACGTGGCAGGCGCGGCCGGTCCGCTCGATGAAGTCCTGGTGGTAGGCCTCGGCCGGCCAGAAGGTCTTCGCCGCCTCGATGCGCGTCACGATCGGGCGCGCACCGTACCGCCGCTCGGCGGCGAGCTTCTGCACGTGCTTCTCGGCGGCCGCCTTCTGCGCGTCGCTGGTGTACCAGATGCCGGAGCGGTACTGGTCGCCCACGTCGGGTCCCTGGCGGTCGAGCTGCGTCGGGTCGTGCATGGCGAAGAACGCCTCGAGCAGCCGCTCGAAGCTGATGCGCGCCGGATCGAACGTCACCTTCACCGTTTCGGCGTGGCCCGTCGCGTGCTCGCAGACCTGCTGGTAGGTCGGGCGGTCGGTGCGGCCCTGCATGTAGCCGCTGACGGCGTCGATCACGCCGGGGCCGCGCTGGAACCAGTGCTCGACGCCCCAGAAGCAGCCGCCCGCGAAGTAGGCGACCTCGCTCTTCACCGGCCGGCTCTCCGCCGGAAGCTCCTCCTCCCGGCCGAAGAAGCGCAGCGATGCCGAGTTGAGGCAGTAGCGCAGCCCGGTCGGCCGCGGACCGTCGTCGAAGACGTGGCCGAGGTGGGCGGAGCAGCGCGCGCAGTGGATCTCGGTGCGCGTCATGCCGTGGCTCACGTCGCGCTCCTCGCCGACGTGGGCCGCATCGAACGGCTGGAAGAAGCTCGGCCAGCCGGTCCCCGAGTCGAACTTGTGCGAGCTCACGAAGAGCGGCAGGCCGCACACGACGCAGGCGTAGGTGCCGTCGCGATGGTTGTCGAGGAGCGCGCCGCAGAAGGGGCGCTCCGTCGCGGCGCTCTGCGTCACCGCGTAGGCCTCGGGATCGAGCTTCTTCGCCAGCCGCTCGACGTCGGGACGCGGCAGCGGCGTGATGTCGTGGCCCGACTTGGAGTATCGCGGTTTCACGGGGGCTTCGTCCTTCACCCGCGGCGCCGCCGCGCCCGCGCGCCCCTGGGCGGCCGCGCCCTCGTCGAGCGCGACGCCGCACGCCGTCAGCGCGAGGGCCAGGATGGGGTCGAGGATGCGCATGGGCGGGGCTTCGTCGGGGCCGGGGAGGCGGGAGGCGCTCCTTGGATGCGCCGCCCGCGGAATCGGTTACCGGTGACGATGATATCGGCGGCGTCAGGGGGCCGGCCCGTCGGCCAGGGCGACCGGCGCGCCGGTGATCGGGTGCGCGAAGACCCGGAACGGGGTGCCGTAGGTCTCCGCCAGCAGCGCCTCGGTGAGGACGACGGCGGGCGCGCCGAGCGCGAGCACGCGCCCGCGGCCGAGCAGCAGGACTCGATCGGCGAACCGCGTCGCGAGATTGGGATCGTGCAGCACCGCAAGGGCCCCGACGGCGTTCTCGTCGACCCGCCGCCGCAGCAGGCGCATGACGTCGAACTGCCGTCCGGGATCGAGGTGGGCGGTGGGCTCGTCGAGCAGCACCAGCTCGGGCTCCTGCGCGAGCACCCGCGCCAGCAGCACGCGCTGCCGCTCCCCGGCCGAGAGCTCGTTGATGCCGCGCTCGAGGAACGCCTCCACCCCCGCGACCTCGACCGCGCGAGCGACGGCGCGCCGGTCGGCGTCGCTCTCGCGCCCGAACAGTCCGAGGCGGGCGTAGCGGCCGAGCTCGATCACGGCGCGCACCGGGAAGTCGTAGGGGAGCGGCTCCGACTCGGGCAGTACGGCGACCAGGCGCGCGCGGGCGCGCGGCGCCACCGAGGCCGGCGGCGCGCCGCGCAGCGCCACCGTTCCCCCGAGCGGCGGCAGGTCGCCGAGCGCCGTCTTGAGCAGCGAGCTCTTCCCGCTGCCGTTGCGGCCCAGCACCGCCAACAGCTCGCCCGCCTCGAGCCGCAGGTCGAGCCCGGCGAAGAGGGGGCGTCCCGCCCGTCCGATGGACGCGCCGCGAAACTCGAGCAGCGGCGCGCTCACGTCTTCGACTCCCCGGCGGCCTGCTCGAGCGCGCGGGCCAGCGCGTCGCGCTCGCGCGCCCGCCGCCGCAGCAGGAACAGGAAGAACGGCCCGCCGCACAGCGCCGTGATCGCGCCGAGCGAGAGCATCCGCGGCGCCAACGCCGTGCGCGCGATCAGGTCGGCGAGCAGGAGGAACGTCGCGCCGCCGAGCACGCACGCCGGCAGCATCCGGCGATGATCGTTGCCCACCAGGCGCCGCGCGATGTGAGGCACCACCAGGCCGACGAACCCGATCAGCCCGGCCACCGCCACCACCACGCCCACCAGCGCGGCGGCCAGCAGGCAGAACGCCAGCTTGAAGCGCTCGACGTCGACGCCGAGGTGGCCGGCGGTCTCCTCGCCCATCGCGAAGGCGTCGAGCGCGCGAGTCGTGAGCAGCGCCGCGACCACGCCGGCCGCCACCGCGACGCCCGCGAGCCCGATGAAGCGCCAGTCGCCCTCCTCGAGGTTCCCCATCAGGAAGAGCATCGTGCGCGTCGCGTCCTCGACGCGCACGCTGTAGTAGAGGAGCACCACCGCCGTCCCGAGCGTGCTCACGGTGACGCCGGCGAGCAGCAGCGTCTGCACCGGCGTTCGCGCCCCGACGCGCGCGATGCGCAGCACGAGCGCGATCGCGGCGTAGGCGCCGCCGACGGCGAGCACGAGCAGCAGCGGCGACGTGAACGGGATCCCGACCCAGCGGGCGACGATCACGCCGACCGCGGCGCCGCTCGAGGCGCCGATCACGAACGGGTCGGCGAGCGGGTTGCCGGAGAGCGCCTGCAGGACGGCGCCGGTCGTGGAGAGCCCGGCGCCGACGATGCAGGCAAGGACGACGCGCGGCAGGCGCAGCCCGAGCATCTCGCGGTCGACCGTGAAGCTCGGGCCCAGGAGCAGCGCCGCCGCCGCCGCCGCCGCGAACGCGGCCAGCAGCGCGGCGAGGCGGCTCCGGCGCGCCACCCTCACTCTCCCGCAAGGCGCCGGGCGAGCAGCTCGACGCCGCGCACCAGCCGCGGGCTCGAGCGCAGCAGCGAGTCGCGATCCAGGTCGGCGATGACGCGACCGGCCCTCACGGCCTCGAGCGCCGCCAGCTCCGGCCGCTCGGCGAGCGGCCGGTCGATCGCGTGCAGCAGCACCACCCAGTCGGGCCGGCGCGCGAGGATCTCCTCCTTGCTCACCTCGGCGTAGGCGGCGTCGAGGTCTTCGAACACGTTCTCGCCGCCGGCGGCGCGCAGCGCGTCGTGCACGAAGCTGCGCCGGCCGATCGTCCAGCACTGCGGCCAGTCGACCTCGACGTAGACGCGCGGCCTCGCGCCGCGAGCCTCGTGGCGGAGGCGCACGCGCTCCAGCCGCTCGCGAAGCGACGCCACCAGCTCCCCGGCGCGCGCCCCGGCGCCGAAGAGGGCGCCCAGCCGGCCGATCTCGGCGAGCACCTCCTCGAGCGACTGCGGGTCCTCGGCGTGCACGGCGACGCCGCGGCGTCGCAGCGCCGCGAGCGCGCGGTCCTCGACGTTCTGCACGGTGAGGACGAGGTCGGGCCGCAGCGCCAGGATCGCCTCCACGTTGGGGTTCACCAGGCCGCCGACGCGCGCGGCGGCCAGGCCCGCGGGCAGCTCGGGGCAGTAATCGCTGATCCCGGCCAGCCGGTCGGCCAGGCCGAGCTCGACCAGCGTCTCGGTGCAGCTCGGCGCGAGCGAGACCACCCGCCGCGGCGCGGCCGGGAGCGCGGGCGTCCGCGTCGCGCCGGGGTCGCAGGAGGCGACGGCGGCGAGCAGGGCGACGGCGGCGTGGCGCGCCATGGCTGGCCGGTGCGCCCGGCTCATTCCCCGCGGTAGGTGACCGAGGAGGTGGGGGTCTCGAAGAGGCGGATCTCGGCCAGCTTCGCGCGCGGGAGCTTCCCGCGCAGCCGGTTCCAGATCCAGAGCGTCACGTTCTCCGCCGACGAGATCGGGATGAGCTCGTTGAGGTAGCGGTGGTCGAGGACGGCCACGACCTCGCGCTCGACGATGTCTCCGAGGACGGCGAAGTCGAGCGCCATGCCGGTCTCCGGCTCCACCGGCGCGTCGATGGTCACCTGGAGGCGGTAGGTGTGACCGTGAAGGCGCTCGCACTTGCCGTGGTAGTTCGGCAGGTTGTGCGCCGAGTCGAACAGGAATTCCTTCGTGACGAGCATGCTGCATCCCGACCCGTGCCGCGGCCTCGCGAGGTCGAGGAGATCCTACTCCGTCCGCCGAGGCGCGTGGATCAGGGTCATGATCTCCTCCCGCGTCGACTGGTTCTTGAGCACCAGCCCGCGCAGGGCGGAGGTCACCACGGCGCTGCCCGGCTTGCGCACGCCGCGCACGGTCATGCAGGTGTGGACCGCCTCGAGGACGACCGCGACGCCCTTGGCGCGCAGCCCGCTCGCGAGCAGGTCGGCCACCTGGCTGGTGAGCCGCTCCTGCACCTGCGGCCGGCGCGCGAACGCGTCGAGGATGCGCGCGATCTTGGAGATGCCGATCACCTTGCCGTCGGGGATGTAGGCGACGTGGGCCTGCCCGGTGAACGGCATCAGGTGGTGCTCGCACATCGAGTGGAAGGGGATGTCGCGCACCAGCACCACCTCGTGGTGCTGCTCGTCGAAGAGCGCCCCGAGGTGGACCGCCGGGTCCTCGCGAAGCCCGGCGAAGAGCTCCTCGTACATGCGCGCCACGCGCGCCGGCGTCTGCCGGAGGCCCTCGCGCTCGGGATCCTCTCCCACGGCCTCGAGGATCGTGCGCACCGCCTCGCGGATGCGCGCCTGGTCGACCATGGAGGGCTCCTGGGCCGTGAAAAGGGGCGACCCTTCTCGCCAACGCCGCGCGAGTTGTCAAACTGGGGCGCATGAGCGCCCGGGCGATGATCGCGTTCGCGCTGCTCTCCGTGCCCGTCGCCGCGCGAGCGGGCGAGGAGGCTCCGCTCGATGCGCCCGTCGTGCGGTCGCTTCGCGAGCGGCTCGCCGCCGGATCGGTGCGGCAGGCGATGGCGGCGCTGTCCGAGATGGCGGAGGCGCCGCACAGCCGCCACGGGCTCCTCCTCCAGGAGGCGATCGTGCGCGCCGAGCTGCGGGTGGCGGGGGCCGATCAGCGCCTGCCGCAGCTCGAGGCGGAGCGGGCGCGCGCCGACGCCGACCTGGTGGCGGCCCGCGCCTCCACCAGCACCAGCGCGGTGAAGCGCCTGGAGGAGCGCATCGCCGCCCTCGATCGCGATCACGCCGCGCTCGCGGCGCAGCGCCAGATCGAGGCGCGGCTGCGCGAGGTCTGCCTCGAGGGCTGGCGGAAGCTCGCGCCTCGGCTTTCGCCGGCCTCGGCCGACGAGCTGGCCGCCCTGTTCCTGGTGCGGCTGGCCGAGGAGCGGCGGCCGTTCGCCCGCGCGATCCTCGTGGAGATGGCGGGCGCCGTCCCGTCGGCGGCGGTGACGCCCGCGCTGATGGAGCTCGCGACGTCGCGCGCCGAGCCGCCGGAGATCGTCGCGACCGCGCTGGCGGCGCTCGGCCGGCGCGGCGAGTCGGGCGCCACGCCCGCGGCGGTCGCCGCGCTCTCGCACGCCGACTGGCGGGTGCAGTCGGAGGCGGTGGAGGCGCTGCGCCTCATGCACCGGCGCAGCAGCATCCCGTTCCTGATCGCGCGGCTGGAGCAGGCGCAGGGGCGGCTGCGGGACGACCTCGGTTTCGCGCTGCGCTCGCTCACGGGCGAGCGGTTCGTCGCCGATCCCGCGACGTGGCGCGATTGGTGGCAGAGGCGCCAGGGCGACTTCACCATGCCCGACCGGCCGGCGGAGCGGCTGGTCGTGCCCGAGGAGGGCGAAGGGGGGACTCGCTTCTTCGGCATCGGGTCGTTCAGCCAGCGCGTGGTCTTCGTGCTCGACGTCTCGGGCAGCATGGCCGAACCGATGCGCACCGGGACCGACGCGGCCACGCGGCGCAGCAAGCTCGACGTGGCGCGCTCCCACCTCAAGAGCGCGCTGGCGGGGCTGGCGAGCGACGCTCACTTCGACGTGCTGCTCTACGCCGAGCGCGTCGAGGCGTGCTTCCCGCGGCTGCAGCGCGCCGACGACGCCAACCGGCAGGCGGCGCTGCGCTTCGTCGAGACGCAGCAGCCGCGCAGCGGCACCAACATCCACGGCGCGCTGCTCGCGGCGCTCGAGCTCGGCGACGCCGACGCGGCCTCCCGGACGGGCGCCTCGTCGGCGTCGCGCCGCCCGCCCGACGTCGACACGATCTTCTTCCTCACCGACGGCTACGCGACGTCCGGCCTCGTGCGCACGCCGGGCCTGATCCTGAACGAGATCGCCTCGCGCAACCGCACGCGGCGGGTACGGATCCACACGGTGGGCGTGGGCGACCACGACCGCGCCTTCCTCCAGGCGCTCGCCGCCCAGACCGGCGGCACCTACGTCGCGCGCTGAAGCGGGCGGCCCGCCGGATCGGGAGGCCGCGCGCCGTCCCTCAGCGCTCCGGGATGCGCAGCGTGGTCCCTTCGGTCACGCTCGACGGGTCGGCGATGCCGTTCAACCGCTGGATCTCGCGCCAGCGGGTGGCGTCGCCGAGGTAGCGCGCCGCAAGCTTGCTCAACGTCTCGCCGCGGACGACCTTGTGGGTGCGAGGGGTGGCGGCCGCGGCGACGGGGGGTGGATCGTGAGCGGCCGGCGGCGGCGGCGCGCCGAGGCCCTCCGGCGGCGCGAGATGGAGCGTCATCCCCTCCCTGAGCGCCGCCGGATCGGCGATCCCGTTCCAGTTCGCCAGCTCCTTCCACCTCGCGCTCGACCCGAGCTCCCTCCGCGCGATGGAGGAGAGAGTCTCGTCCTTCGCGACCCGGTGCGTCCGCCGCGGAGGGGCGGGCGACCGCGCCGGCTCGGGCGATCGCTCCGCGCCGCCCGCCGCCGGTCTCTCCGGTCGCGGGCGCGGGCGCGCGGCCGCATCGGCCGGCGGCTCATCGGGGACCTCCCGGGGCGGACCGCCGCCCATGCGGACGACCATGCGGTCGTCGGCCGCCGCGTCGCGTTTCGGCGCCTGGCGCGAGAAGAGCTGCTCGAGCCCGAGCGCGAGCGCGAAGACCCCGGCGAGCAAGCCGAACAGCACCAGCTTGCGCATGACGACCCTCCCGGACGCCCTTTCTAGCGGGCGACCCTCGGCGGGGGAACCGTCAGGCCGCGACCGGGGTGGAGGGCGCGGGGCCGCGCGCCTTCCGCCTCTCGACCCACTCCGCCACGTTCACGAGGAGCGCGGACGCCACGTAGACGGTGGAGTAGGAGCCGGTCAGGGTGCCCACGATCATCGCGAAGGCGAAGCCCTCGAGCGCGTTCTGCTGTCCGACGTTGAAGAGGAAGAGGATCGCCACCGAGACGAGGACCGTGAGCGCGGTGAGGATCGTGCGTGAGAGCGTCTGGTTGACCGAGCGGTCGATCAGCTCGGGCAGCGGCAGGCTGCTGCGCGGCAGGTTCTCGCGGATGCGGTCGAACAGCACGATGGTGTCGTTGATCGAGTAGCCGATGATCGTGAGCAGCGCGGCCACGACGGTCAGATCGACCTCGATCTCGTAGCCGAGCGCGCGCACGAAGCCGATCCCGGCGATCGTCACCAGCAGGTCGTGGACGAGCGCCGCCACGGCGGCGATCCCGAAGCGGTACTGGCTGAAACGCATGCGCGCGTAGATGATGATCGCGGCCAGCGAGAAGAGCATGGCGCGGATCGCGGCGTCGCGCAGCTCCTTGCCGGCGCGCGGGCCGACGTACGAGCGGGCCGGCATCGGGTCGGAGAGCAGCACGTCCCGCGCGCCGTCGGGCGACTTCATCTGCGGCGAGAGCAGCCCGCGCGCGGTCTCCTCGTTCTGCGGCGCGCGCGCGAAGCGCCCGCTCAGCCTGAAGCGCTCTCCCACCTCGGCGCCTTCGAGGGAGTCGATGGTGAGATTGCCGCGGAGCGCCGTCTCGAGGTCGGCGCGGCGCACCGCCCCGTCGAAGAGCAGTTCGCACGTGACCGGCACCCGCCCGACGTCGTCGGGCGCCGCCAGGACGAGGTTCTGGATCCCCTCGTCCACCAGGCGTCCGGCGAAGAGCTGCGCCACGTCGGCGGCGAAGCGGTCGGCGAGCTGCCGGCGCGGAGCGGACGGGTCGGACGCCGGCGCCGACCCGGTCTGCGCCGCCTCCAGGTCGGTCTGCTTGATCTTGATCTGGAACCGGACCGCCTTCCCGCGCTCCGCGTTCACGGAGACGACGTCGGGATTGGGGTAGCGCTGCCGCACGAGCGCGAGCACGTCGGCCTGCGCCGACGGCTCCCGCAGCCGCACCTGCACCTCGAAGCCGCCGGTGAAGTCCATGCCGTACTTGCGCGTGTCCTGGGCCAGGAACATCCCGCAGCCGGTCACGATGACGATCGCCGACAGCGCGTAGCACAGCTTCGCGTGCTTCAGGAACCGGAAGTTCGGGGAGGCGAGGACGCGCAGCATCGACAGCGACCGGAGCCCTCGCGCCAGGACCCAGCCGAAGAAGGTGCGCGAGAAGTAGACGCCGGTCAGCATCGACGTCGCCAGGCCGATCATCAGCGTCACGGCGAAGCCGCGGATCGGGCCGGTGCCGAACTGGTAGAGGAAGAAGCCGGTGAGAAACGTGGTCAGGTTCGAGTCGAGGATGGTGGTGTAGGCGCGCTCGAAGCCGTTCTTCACGGCCTGCGCCACGGTCTTGCCCTTGTCGAGCTCCTCGCGGATGCGCTCGCTGATCAGGATGTTGGCGTCGACGGCCATGCCGATGGTGAGGATCAGCCCGGCGACGCCCGGCAGCGTCAGCGTGGCGTCGAGCCAGGCCATCGCGCCGACCAGCAGGAGCATGTTGCAGAAGAGCGCGGTCACCGCGATGACGCCGTTCAGCCGGTAGTAGACCAGCATGAATCCGGCCACGATGACCAGGGACGCCAGCGTCGCGTAGATGCCGCGCCGGATCGAGTCCTCTCCCAGCGTCGGCCCCTGCGTGAACTTGTGGGCCAGCACCGGCTTGGAGGGGATCGAGCCCGACTTGATCACGGTGATCAGGCGCGTGATCTCCTCGGGGGTGAACCCCTCCGAGCCGCCGCGGATGATCCCGGTGCCCTCGATGCGCCCCTCGATGCTCGCCATCGACTGCACCTGGCCGTCGAGCATCGTCACGATCATCTGGCCGCGGTTCTTCTCGGTCCAGTCGGCGAACTGCTGGGCGGTGAGGCCGGGCTTGATCTCGAATCCGACGGCCATCTGGCTCGATTCGCTGTCCGGCGCCGGGTAGACCGCCTTGATGCTGTCGCCGGTGAAGTGCTGGCCGGGGCGGTCGTCGAACCGGACCAGCACCCACGAGCCGGCGTCGTCCCAGCGCGGCTCGCGATCGGCCGCTCCCCGCAGCTCGTCGCGACGCATCTTCTCGCTCTTGGCCACCCAGCGGAACGTCACGCCGGACCCGGCGAGCTTCGACTTCTCGGTGAGCTCGCTGAAGTCGGTGCGCGCCGTCACCTCCTCGCCCGCGCTCCTGCGGCGCTGGATCTCCGCCTCCAGCTCGGCGCGCCTCGCGGCCGGGTCGATGCCGGCGTCGGTCCAGGCCTGCAGCCGCATCTCGAGGCGGCCCATGCTCTCGAGCGTCTTGGTGATCGACTCGGCCTGGGCGGTGGTGATGCCCGGGACCGCCACCTCGACCTGGCTGTCCCCGATCGCGCGGATCGACAGCTCCTTCACCCCGAGCGCGTCGAGGCGGCTGTCGAAGATCTGGCGGGTGATGTCGACGGTCTCCCGCATCGACCGGCCCGGCTCGAGGTCCTCGGGGAGGATCTCGTAGCGCAGGCTCACTCCGCCCCGGATGTCGAGACCGAGCGTGAGCGGCGACTCGTTCCGCAGCAGCAGCGGCTCGCCCACGCGCCACAGGCAGAGCGCGACCAGGACGACGACGATGAACGATCGGAGCTTGAGGTTGTCACCCATGGCGCGGGGAGTTTCCGGTTCGAGGCGCGCGCCGGATCACGCGGTGGCGCCGGCGGGCGCCGGCTCCGGGGCGGGCGACGCCTCGCCGGGGACGATCTCCTCGCGCGTGTCGATGCGTTCCTTCATGCGCGCCGACTTGCCCGAGCGGTGACGCAGGTAGTAGAGCTTGCTGCGGCGCACCACCGACCGCTTGCGCACCTTCACGTCGGCCACGAACGGGGAGTGGAGCGGGAAGATGCGCTCGACGCCCTCACCCTGCACGATGCGCCGCACCGTGAAGGTCTCGGCGATCCCCGAGCGCTTCCGGCAGAGGACGACGCCGGTGAAGAGCTGGATGCGCTCCTTCTCGCCCTCCTGGATGCGCACGTGCACGTCGACGGTGTCCCCGACGCGGAACTCCGGCGTCTTCTTCTTGCGGTACGACGCGACCGCGTGGCTCACCCGATCCATGGCTTTCCTTCCGTCGATGGCGTCGGCGCCGCGCGCGCCGCCAGCAGGTCGGCGCGCCGCTCCTCCGTGATCCTCGCGGCCTGCTCCTGGCGCCAGCGCTCGATCGCGGCGTGATCGCCGGAGAGGAGCACGTCCGGGACCTGGAGGCCGCGGAAGTCGCGCGGCCGCGTGTAGTGGGGCGCCTCCAGGAGGCCGCCCTCGAACGACTCCAGCACGGTCGAGTCGGGATGGCCGGTGACCCCGGGGAGGAGTCGCGCCGCCCCGTCGATCAGCACCATCGCGGCGACCTCTCCCCCCGAGAGCACGTAGTCCCCGATCGAGATCTCGTCCCACTCCATGCCGAGGCGCACCCGCTCGTCGATCCCTTCGTAGTGCCCGCAGAGGACGAGCAGCCGCGGCAGCGCCGCGAGCTCCCGGAGCTTCCCCTGGTCCAGCCGTCGCCCGCGCGGCGTCAGCAGCACGCGGCGGGCGGGGCCGTGCTGCCGCTCCAGGTGCTCGACGGCGGCGAAGATCGGCGCGCACGCCATCACCATTCCCGGACCGCCCCCGAAGGGACGATCGTCAACCGAGCGGTGGACGTCCTGCGTGAAGTCGCGCAGGTCGACCGCCTCGACGGTCAACGCGCCCTTCTCGACGGCGATCCTCGGAATGCCCGCGGCGAGGAAGCCTTCGATCAGGCGCGGAAAGATGGTGATAACGTGGACGTGCATCGCGAACCGATCCGGACGCCCGTCCAGCGCGCCGCAGGAGCGGGGCTTTCGGGCAACGACGTCGCCCCCGTCGCACACGGCTGGAAAGGGCGAGAAGTGTAGGGAGGCGCGCCGGGCGGTCAAGGATCGTTCCCGGGGCGCCCCCGGAGGGAGGCTGGGGAGCGCGCGTGTTCCGCGGCATCGTCGAGGGCACCGGCACGGTGGCGCGGCGCGAGAAGGCCGCGCTCGGCGAGCGTCTCGAGGTCGACCTCCCCGAGGTCGCGCGCGAGCTCGTGCTCGGCCAGAGCGTGGCGGTGAACGGCGCCTGCCTCACCGTGGCGGCGCGAAGCGGCGACCGCGTCGCCTTCGACCTCGCCGGCGAGACGCTGCGGCGCACCAGCCTGCGCGGACTGCAGCCCGGCGATCGAGTCAACTGGGAGCGCGCCATGCGGCTCGAGGACCGCCTCGACGGCCACCTCGTGCAGGGTCACGTCGACGGGACCGGCACCGTGGCGTCGTTCGACCGGCGCGGCGAGGACCGCTGGCTCGAGGTCCTCGCGCCGCCCGCGCTGCTCGAGGCGATGGTGCCGAAGGGATGCGTCGCCGTCGACGGGATCTCGCTCACCCTCGCCGGGCTCGGCCCCGACCGCTTCGCCTGCACGATCGTGCCGCACACGTTCGCGACCACCAACCTGGCGTCGCGCCGGGCCGGCGATCGGGTGAACCTCGAGTGCGACGTGCTCATCAAGTGGCTGGAGCGGCTGCGCTCGCGCAGCGCGCCTCGGCCGTGACGCCCGGGCGGCGCGCGTCGCTCAGGGCGCGCCGAGCTCGAGCTGCCTCTGCGCGTCGATCTCCTCGCGGTTGATGCGCTCGTGGATGCGCTCGAGCTGGGCGCGCAGCCCGGCGTCGTGGGCGAAGACCTTGCGCATCTGCTTGAGCAGTTGAAGCACCAGCCGCAGCGTCCGCACCAGGTCCCCGTGCGACGCATTGGTGAGCAGCGCGATCTCGTCGAAGGTCGCCCCCTCCCACCAGGCGTGGATCACGCTGCCGACCTTGAAGTCGAGGCGGCGCGTCTGCGGGTGGATGCCGAGCGCGTGCTCGCGCTCGGCGATCCGGTCGACGACGCGCTCGGCGTCGGCGCGGAACGGGCCCATGAGATGGTGGGGAAGGCGCTGGAACAGGTCGCTCTTGCGCGCCTCGAACACCACCGCGGCGAGCACCAGCGCGATCTGCTCGTCGGAGAGCGCGCTCAGCAGCCCCGAGGCGACCAGCTCGACCACCGGGAGCTCGTAGCCGTTGATGCGCCGGGCGAGGTCGCCCTTCTCGAGCACGCGCTGCGGTTCGAGGTAGCGCATCTCCTCGAGGAGGCGCAGGCGGCGCGCGATCGCCTCGCGCTGGCGCCGCTCGTTCTGCTCGCGCTTCCTGCGCGGCATCGCGGCCCACTGGAAGTTGTTGAACGACTTCTCCCACGCCTCGTAGATGCGCTCCCCGAGGTGGTGGTGGAGGTTCAGGATGGTGGAGTAGGAGAGGTTGAAGCGGCTGCGGATCGGCTCGACGCTGCCGAAGATCGTCCGGCGCAGGTCGTCGAGCCGGTCGCGGGCGTCGACGATCGAGAAGACCAGCCCCTCGTGGTCGAGCCCGAGCCGGCCGGCGCGCCCCGCCATCTGCTGGTACTCGCGCGACTTCAGCCGGTCGAAGCCGACGCCGTCGAACTTGCGCAGCGACGAGAAGATCACGCTGCGCGCCGGCATGTTGATGCCCAGCGCGAATGTCTCGGTGGTGAAGAGCAGCTTGAGCAGCCCGGAGGTGAAGAGCCGCTCCACCAGCTCCTTGTGCAGCGGCAGCAGCCCGGCGTGGTGGAAGCTCACCCCCGCGAGCGCGAGCGCGCGCAGCTCGTCGAGCGCCGCGTCGGCGCGGATCTCGAAGCGATCGCAGATCTCGTCGAACAGCCGCTCGATGCGCTCGCGCTCCGGCGGCTCGAGCAGGCGCCGGCGCGCGTTCGCGCGCGCGCGCGCCTCGACCTCGCGCCGGCTGAAGCAGAAGAAGAGGGCCGGCAGCCGCTCCTCGCGCGCCAGGCGGTCGAGGAGGTCGTCGGCCGAGACGCGCCCGCCGCCCGGGGGGGAGCCGGGCCCGCGCCGGAATTCCGCGGCGCGCGCGCTCCGGGCCGGCCGCGGCAGCTGCTTCACCTTGTCGGCGCGCCGGGGCCCGAACCCCGGCACGTGGAGGTAGTGCGCCAGCGGGACCGGGCGCTCCACCGACTCGATGCGCGTCATCTCGCGCCCGCGCACGCGGCTCACCCAGTCGCAGAACTGGCCGAGGTTGCTCACGGTCGCCGAGAGGGCGAGCAGGCGCACGTTCTCCGGCAGGAAGATGATGCTCTCCTCCCAGACCGTGCCGCGCTCGGGGTCGTCCATGTAGTGGATCTCGTCGAAGACGATCCACCCGAGGTCGTCGAGCTCGGCGCCGCGCTCGAAGATCGCGTTGCGGAAGATCTCCGTCGTCATGATCAGCAGCGGCGCGGTCGGACGCAGTGTGACGTCGCCGGTCATGATCCCGACGTCGAAGCTCTTCATGGCGCGGAAGTCGCGGAACTTCTGGTTGGAGAGCGCCTTGATCGGCGCGGTGTAGATCGCGCGGCGGCCGGCGGCGATGCACGCCTCCACGGCGTACTCGGCCACGAGGGTCTTTCCCGCGCCGGTGGGCGCCGAGATCAGCAGGTCGCGATCGTCGCGGATGGCGGCCACCGCGGCCCGCTGGAACGGGGAGAGCGTGTAGCCGCGCCAGCGGGTCACTTCGGCGGCGTCGGCCGGCGGTCGCGTCTCGATGGGACGGGAGGGGTTCAAGGCGTGGGGGAAGTCGTGGAGAACCGCCCTTTGCTCCGGCGGGTCGAGCGGCCGTAAGATCGCGCCCCGGTTGGCGGCCGATCCACGACGCGGTCGAACGTCCGGGGAGGAAACCTGGAACGCGCACGGTCGCGCCGGATCGCGCCGCCGTTCATCGACGCGCCATTGAAACCGTGGCTGCAGGCGGATTCCAGAAGCTGGAGGAGTCGGGACATGGAACGAGCGGCGAGTCTCAGGGGAGGTTCGGAGGTCGTGCGGCGGACGGCGCCGCTCAAGGTGCTGATCGGACTGCTCTATCGCGAGCTCGACGCCGCGAAGAGCGGCGACGCGGTCACGGTGAACCGCGAGCTCTTCGAGTCGGTCATCACCACCCTCGAGTGCGTGGTGGAGGACGTCGAGGTGCGCGCGGGGTCGAAGTCGGAGTCCCGGGCGCTCGTGGGCGAGTCGGCCGCGCGCGTCGCGGCCGCGCGCCCGTAGAATCGGCCGGCGGATCGACCCCCCGTCGCGGCCGGGCGAGCTGCGGCGGGGGGGCCCGGGTCCCGTCCGCGGGAGGGAGCGGCGTCCTTGGGATCGACGAGAGGACGCGCGGCCGGCGATGCCGGCGGCGCGGGAGTCGGTCGTTGGTGGAGGCTGCCGCTGCTGGCGACGGCGCTGGCGGCGGGGATCTGGTGGCTGCCGCGGCTCCCGCCGCTGGCGGAGCGCAGCCGGCGCGCGTTCCTCGTGGACCCGGCCCGGCTCGAGATCGCGCAGGCGCCCGCCTGGTTCGGCGGCTCCGTCGAGGGGTCGCTGCGCGACGCGCTCGAGCGGCTGTCGCCCGCGCCGCTGCGCAGCGACGAGGAGATCCGCGCGCTCACGCACGAGCTGGCTGCCGCGAGCGGCTGGATCGGCGCCATCGAGCGCGTGGAGAAGCGCTACCCGAACCGGCTCGAGGTCGAGTTCTCGCTGCGCCGTCCGATCGCGCTCCTCGAGTCGGAGCGCGGCCTGCTGCTCGCCGACGCCGCGGGGATCGTGGTGTCGCGCGCCGCCGATGCGGCCGACTACCTCGAGCGGCACGAGCTGCCGCTCGTGAACGCGCCGCGGCCGCTGCGCGCGGTCGCGCCGGGCGCGGCCGTGAGCGACCCGGCGATCGAGGAGGGACTGCGCGTCGCGCAGGAGCTCGGCCTGCACGGCGGGATGCTCGCGAGCCGCGGCCTGCGGATCGAGGTGATCGACGTCACCGCGGCGGCGCGCTCGGGCGGCCGCGCGCTCACCGAGGTGGAGCTCTACACGCGCGACGGGCTCGCGATCGAATGGGGGCGGTCGTCGGGCCACCCGCGCTTCGGCGCGCTCGAACCCGCCCCGGAGGCCAAGATCCGCGGCCTGCTGCGGGTGGCGGCCCGCCACCCCGGCTTCGCAGGCGTCCGGCGCGTGCGGCTCCAGTTCGACTCGCCCTACGTGGTCCTCGACGATCCGTCGGCGCCGCTCGCCGGCGGGCCGTCGGCGCCGTGACGGCGGGGCCGCCTTGACCGCGCCGGGGACGCCATTAGACTCCCGCCTCCCTTTTTCGCCTCGGCACCACGGTCCGCGAGCGCCGCCAGCCCCATGAAGACCACGTATCCCAGGGAGAGCGACGTCCCGCGCGGCTGGCACCTCATCGACGCCGGCGACCAGGTGCTCGGACGGATGGCGGTGCGCATCGCAACCATCCTGATGGGCAAGCACCGGCCGATCTACTCGCCGCACCTCGACACCGGCGAGTTCGTGGTGGTCGTCAACGCGCGCAACGTCAAGACCACCGGCGCCAAGCTCGAGAAGCGCCTGGTGCGCCACCACACCGGATGGATCGGCGGTCTGAAGGAGATCCCGGCGGCGAAGCTGCACGCCCGCAAGCCGGAGCAGCTGATCATGCTCGCGGTGCGGCGCATGCTGCCCAAGAGCAAGCTCGGCCGCCGCATGCTGAGCAAGCTCAAGGTCTACGGCGGCGCCGAGCACCCGCACGCGGCGCAGCGACCCAAGCCGCTGGCGCGGGTCTCCGCCGCGGGCTGAAGGCCGCCCGCCACCTCCCACCCCCCGAACCGCACGGAAGAAGCGCCCCATGCGTGACGACCTCGAAGCTCCCCACCCGGCCGGCGAGACGGCGGCGGCGACGCCCCCCGAGCCGCCCCGGCCGGCGCCGCGGCTGCGCGGCAAGAAGCTGGGCGGCTACTACTGGGGCACGGGCCGGCGCAAGACCTCGGTGGCGCGCGTGCGCGTGCGCGAGGGGAGCGGGGTCTTCCTGGTCAACGACCGCGAGGTGAAGACCTACTTCACCACGCCGCAGGAGCTCGTCGATGCCCGCGCTCCGCTGGCGGCGGCGCAGGTCGAGTCGAAGTGGGACGTCTTCGTGAACGTGCGCGGCGGCGGACCCGCGTCGCAGGCGGGAGCGGTGCGCATGGGTCTCGCGCGCACGCTCTGCAACGCCGACCAGACGCTCGAGCCGGTCCTGCGCGAGGCCGGCTTCCTCACCCGCGACAGCCGCATGAAGGAGCGCAAGAAGTACGGTCAGCGCGGCGCCCGCCGGCGCTTCCAGTTCTCCAAGCGCTGAGCGAGGGGCCGGCCCGGCGCCGGAGCCTCTCGTGGCCGGCCACAGCCACTGGTCGAAGATCAAGCGCCAGAAGGGCGCCACCGACGCCCGCAGGGGCAAGATCTTCTCCAAGCACGTCCGCCTGATCATGACCGCCGCGCGCACGGGGGGCGGCGACCCCGGGATGAACCCGCGGCTGCGCCTGGCGATCGACAAGTCGCGCGCGGACGGGATGCCCCGCGAGAACATCGACCGCGCCATCCGCAAGGGGTGCGGGGAGGGCGGCGGCGCCGACTTCGAGCCGGTCCTCTACGAGTGCTACCTCCCGGGCGGCGTGGCCTGCCTGGTCGACTGCCTCACCGACAACCGCAACCGGACGGCGGGGGTGGTGCGCAACCTCCTCGAGACCTGGGGCGGCCGGCTCGCCGGCAGCGGGGCGGTGGCGTGGAGCTTCGACCTGCGCGCGCTGTTCCGGATCGCGGCCGCGACGACGGCCGAGGAGGCGCTGCTCGAGGCCGCGCTGGCGGCGGGCGCCGACGACGTGCGCCAGGCCGGCGACGAGTTCGAGGTGCTCGCGGCGCCGCAGAGGTTCGCCGAGGTCCGCGACGCGCTGGCGCGCGCGGGAACGGCGGTGAAGAGCGCCGAGATCGCCTGGCTGCCGCGGTCGCTGGTCGAGGTCCGGGACGCCGAGGTGGCGCGCAGCATCCTCGCGGCGCTCGAGGCGCTGGAGGACGAAGAGGACGTGCAGGCCACCTCGACCAACTTCGAGATGAGCGAAGACCTGGTGCGGGCGCTCCGCCCCTGACCTCGGGGCGGCGGGCTCGGAAGTTTTTTCCAAAGTTCCCGGGGGGCATGGTCGATAGAGGTCGCGGAGCCCTGCGCCCAGCGCGCCGGGCCGCATGGAGACCGACCGTGTCCGCCAAGCCACCCCTTCCGCTTGTGCTCGTGGCCCACTTCGACCCCGCCGAGCGCGAGCGCCTCGCCGGGCTGCTGCGCGGCGCGGGCGCCGAGGTCGCGGCCGCGGCGGACGGTGAGGAGGCCGCGCAGCTCGCCGCGCGGCGTCCGCCCGCCCTCGCGCTGGTCTCCTGCATGCTGCCGAAGGTCTCGGGATTCGAGCTCTGCCGCCAGCTCGGCGCGCCTCCCTCCCCCGATCGATCGGCGCCGCCCGTCCCCGCCGTGCTCCTCTCCGACGTCGACGATCCCTACGTGCGCGCGCGCGCGCGGCACGTCGGCGCCAAGCAGGTGCTGTTCGGCGTCCTCGGCGCCGAGCAGGCCCGGGAACTGCTCGCGACCGGATGGGAGGGAGTCGATCCGCTCGACCTCTCGTCGCGCGATCGCAGCGGCGCCAGCGACCGGCTCTTCCGCGAGCTCCTGGCCGACGAGGCGCACCGCGACGACGGCTCGCTACTCACCAAGGTCACCGATCCGCTCACCGGGCTGGTGAACTCGGAGTACCTGACGCTCAAGGTGCAGGAGGAGTGCAAGCGCTGCGCGCGCTACGGGCAGCCGCTGGCGCTCCTGATCGCGGAGATCGAGAGCTTCGACCAGCTGGTCGAGAAGCACGGCCGCCACGTGGCCGACGAGGCGCTGCTCGAGATCGCCGGCGTCTTCCTGTGCGAGTCGCGCGACATCGACGTCGCCGGCCGCGTGGGTTCGGCGCGCTTCCATCTCCTGCTGCCCAACACGACGCTCGAGGGCGTTCGCGCGGTGGCGGGACGCATCGCCGCGAACCTCGAGGGGCGCACCGTCGTGGTGGGGGAGAAGGAGGTCCCGCTCCGCATCCATCTGGGCGTCGCCGCGCTCCCGGGCGGCGCCAAGCTCGCCGCCGACTCCTTCGTCCACCGCGCCGAGCTCGACCTCGCCTCGGCGCAGATCGCCGAGGGGGGGCGCGGCGAGAACCTGCGCGCGCGCGAGCCGGTGGAGCCGCTCGGCGGCTCCCCCGCGCCGCCGGGCCGCTGAGCGGCACGTCCGCACTCACCGCTCCGGCAACGCGCGCGCCCGCCGTTCCGCCGCGATGCGCGCGCGAACGGCGTCGAACCGCGGCACCGGCGCGCGGGAGCCCCCCTCCTCCGGCGCGCCGGCGACCAGCTCGGCGCGCAGCGCCTCCACCGCGCGCTCCAGCTCGCGCGGATCGACGAAACAGGTCTCGGCGCGGACGACGGCGAGGTGCTCCAGCGCGCGCTCGAGCAGCGCGCGCGAGCCGCTGATGTTCCCGTTGGAGCGGTGGTGCAGCGCGATGGTGAGCTGGATCAGCGCCTGCAGGAGGTGCCGGGTCGCGCCCACTTCGCCCATCCACAGCTCCTCGAGCGTCTCGTGGGCGTCGTAGTGCTCGCCGGCGTCGAACTGCTCGAGGCCGCGCAGAAGCCTCGGGTCGAGCTCCGTCGGCACCTCCGGCTCGTCCACGTCGGAGCTCCGGCTCAGCGCTCGCGCACCAGCGTCGCCCGCTCCGAGGCGGTGAGCACGTCGGCCGCCTCCGCGAGCCAGCGCGTCGCGTCGTGCGGGTAGCCGGCCGTGAACCGCAGTCCCGGCTTGCGACGCGCGAAGTGGGCGTTGAGCCGTCGCACGAACAGCTCGCGCACGTACTTCGCGGCGACGCTCGCCAGCGCGACCTCGAAGTGGCGGCCGTCCCCCTCGACCTCGAAGGCGATGGTGAGCGTCCGCGCGCCGTCGCGCAGCTCGTAGCACGAGCGCGTCTCGCGCTCCTCGAGCGCGGCAAGCGGCCGCAGCGGGAAGACCGTGCGCAGGAAGTCGGCGTAGTAGCGTCGCCCGCCGAGCCGGTCGACCACGATGCGGAGGTCGTCGCCGGGCACCCGCGCCGCCAGCCGGCGCAGCACCGGCGCGAGGCGCGTGAGGACCGCCTGCGCCTTGTTGAGCCCGGCGCGGAAGCAGGCGTTGAGCTCGTCCTCGAGCACCGGCCGCACGAAGAGCGCGACCGGCTCCACGCCGCGCGCCGCCAGCTCGGCCGGCCAGCGCTCGCGCCAGGCGCGCGCGAGCGCGGGATCGGCCTCGACCGGGAGCGGCGGCTCGTCGGCGGCCGCGGAGTACCAGGGAGGCCATCCCTCCGTCGGGGCGTCGTGGAGCTGCTCGAGGCGCGCCGCCAGCGGCGCGCCCGGTCGCAGCGTCGCCAGGGCCGAGAGCTCGAGCGGCGCCAGCGTCCGGCGCCCGGCGAAGAGCCGCTTGCTGTCGTCGACGGCGAGCCGGTCGGGGATCGCGGCGGGGTCGCGCGCCACGAGACCGTCGAGGCGCCCGTAGAGGTCGGCGAGCGCCTCCGGACTGCCGCGGAACAGCGCCGCCCCCACGACCAGGGGGCCCAGCGTCGGGCCGAGGCCGGCCTCGTCCACCCCGGCGACGGCCGCGCCCTTCATCGGCCGCGCGATCCTGCCGATAGGAGGCTCATGCGCATCTTCCTCGCCGCCGCCAATCCGATGATCGCCGACCAGATCAAGGTCGGGCTCGCCGCGTTCGGCGACATCGACGTCGAGCAGGAGAGCGGGCTGCTCGCGCTCGAGAAGATCCGGCGGTTCGACATGGACGCCCTGATCCTCGTGCTCGACCCCAACGTGCCGGAGCACGACGCGCTGCTCGAGAAGGTGCGGGTCGAGCTGGCCGGACTCGACATCATCGTGATCGGCCACGAGGCGATGACCGCCAAGCTGCGCGAGGAGAAGGTGCGCGGGCGGGTCTTCGCGCTCCTCAAGCAGCCGCTCGAGCCGGTGGAGTTCTTCCGCACCGTCAACCGTCTCCGGCAGAAGCGCGCGATCGCGCGCGTACGCTGAGCGCCGCCGCCAGCGCGATCCCCGCGGCGAAGAGCGGCAGCGACAGCCACTGCGAGGTCGAGAGGGCCGGCAGCCCCGGCAGGCGGAAGACGCCGCGCGCGAGGTCGTCGCCGCGGAAGTGCTCGACCGCGAAGCGCCCCGCCGCGTAGAGCGCCAGCGCGACGCCGCTCGCGCGGCCGGGGCACCGCGAACGGCGCAGGACGATCGCGGCCGTCAGGAAGACCACGAGCGCGTTGAGGGAGTCGTAGAGCTGGGCCGGATGGAGAGGCACGCCGAGCAGACGCGGCTCGAGCATCGACCCCGGCAGCGGCGGGAAGCGGACCCCCCACGGGCCTCCGGTCGGCCGGCCCCAGTCGTCGGCGACGAGGTAGCAGCCCAGCCGTCCCACCGCCAGCCCGAGCCAGATGCCGGGCGTGGCGAGATCGAGCGCGGGCAGGAGCGCCACCCGGCGCCGCGCGACGAAGAGCAGACCCGTGAGCAGTCCGCCGGCGAGCCCGCCGTACCAGACCAGCCCGCCGCGCCAGACCGCGACGAGCCCGATCGCGCCCCCCGCGCCGCGAAGCTCCTCGGGATGGATCGCGCAGTAGAGCAGGCGTGCGCCGAGGACCCCGGCGAGAGCGACGCGCCAGAGCGCGTCGACGTAGAGCGACGGGACGAGGCCGGGAGGGCGCTCCGGATCGCCCGCCACGCGGCGCGTCTCGAGAAGCGTCCAGCCGAGCGCCGCCAGGAAGCCGAGGGCGACGAACGCGCCGAAGGAGTGGATCGGCCGGCCGGAGAGCTCGAAGAGGATGGGTCGCATCGCTTGCGCCGATTCGGCTCAGGCGGGCCGGCGGAGCCGGTCTTCGGCGCCCCCGCGAGCCCGGGCGGTGAGATTGCCGGCCAGCCCGCTCCGCCACAAGTCGCGCGCGCACCGGTGGCACGAGCTTTGTTCGACGCCGCGCCGTTCGGATCGACGCGGTTGCAGCCGGCCGCTCAAGGAGCAGGGTGCCCACCCGATCGCAGGGCTGACAACCTCAACGCACGGAGGGCGGGCGCGAGCCCGCCCTCCGTCTTTCCGGGGTGGAGTCGCGCCGGTCCGGCCGGCGCCGCTCAGCTCCCCGGAAGCACCATCCCGGTGACGATGCCCTCGAAGACGATCCGGTCCCCCACGAAGGCCTGCGTGTCGAACACGCCCAGCGTCGCGCGGATCCTGCGCGCCCGCGCCATCAGCACCACCCGCTCGCCCGGCTTCACGGTGCCGCGGAAGCGCACCTCGTCGACGCCGCCGAAGGCGAAGAAGCGCTTCTTCTCGTTCTGCATGCGGCAGAAGAGGTAGCAGCAGAGCTGCGCCGCGCTCTCGATCATCAGCACGCCGGGAAAGAGCGGGCGTCCGGGGATGTGGCCGCGCACCCAGAACTCCTCGCCGCCGAGCTCCTTGAACGCGACCGCCACCTGCTCCGCCTCGTCGTAGTGGAGGATGCCGTCGAGCATCTCGAACTCGTGGCGCTGCGGCACCCACTCGCGGATCCCCGGGCGGGAGGCCAGCACGCGCGCCGGATCGATCGACTGGGGTCGGAGGATGGGGGCGGTGGCGGGCATGTTCCGGACCTCCCGAGACTGGCGGCGGCGGAGCGGCCGCTCCCGTCATGGATGGCGGGCGGCGACCTCCAGCCGGACCGGCAGCTCGCGGAACCCCTCCCCGGCCGCGACGGCGACCGGCTCCTCGAAGGTCTGGAAGCCCTGCAGCTGCACGCGCAGCTTGTAGCTGCCTTCGCGCACGAAATCGAGACGGGCGACGCCCCGAAGGTCGGAGTAGGTGGTGCGCACGGGTCGTTCGCGCCCGTCTCGCTCCTTCACGAGCAGCACGCGCGCGCGCGCGACCGGCTGATCGGCGACGTTCTTGACCGTGAGCTTGAGCGTCCCGAGCCGGTCGAGGGTGAAGTCCCGCAGCACCTCGCCGCCCGGGTCGAGCCGGAACTCGCGCTCGTGCGCCAGTTCGTCGCCGAAGAGGCTCACCGTGAGCGTGTAGGTGCCGGCGGGCACCTTCCAGAACGAGTACTGGCCGAGGTCGGTGGTCTTGACGATCCGCTGCATGGGCGGCGGAGCGCCGCCGTCGATCCGGGTCGGGTCGACGCCGAGGTGGATCTCGATGTCCTTGAGCGGCGTCTGGAACGAGTCGCGCACGACGCCGCGGATGCACGAGCCGTGGCGCAGGGTGATCTCGAGCCGGCCGTCGTAGGGGACGTGGATCGTGCGGGTGACCGTCTCGTGCTCGCGGCTCTCGACCAGCAGGTGGTAGTCGCCGGCCGGCTGCTGGTCGATCTGGAACTCGCCGTTGCGGAAGTGGCTGGGCGACCAGGAGTTCCTCGCCACCACCGGGTCGCCCTGATCGGTCGGGATGAGGTAGAGCCAGAAGTAGCGGACCGGCTCGCCCTCGCGGTCGTCGGTCACCCGGCCGACCAGCGGGTGCATGGAGATCGTGTCCTTCCGGCCGGTGCGCACGTCGGTGCGCACGAAGGTGCGCCCCTTGGTCTCCTCGAGCCGCCGCCCCCAGTCGTCGGGGCCGGGGGTGGGGAGGGGCGGCTCCTCGGTGAAGACCGGCTCCGCGGAATGAGGGGCGGGATCGACCTCCTCGATCGGAGGCCGCGTCGCGACCGACGGGTGGATCGATCCATCGCCACGCAGCACGAGCCAGGCGACGGTGACTCCGACCGCGACCACCGCCACCAGGCAGGCGAAGAGGACGGACTGCGGGGAGGCGGACCCGGATTCGCGTCGGGCGGGACGGGGATTCATGATTTCACGTCGACACGGCCCGGTCGGGGGCGGTTGCGGCCGCTTCACCCTAGCGGGCCCGCACGAACGCCGCAACCTGGGCGCAGGAGCCCATTTGGGTGCGCCGCCCTACAATGCGCCGTCCCACGACCGGACGGAGGCGGTGGATCGGGTGACCGACGCGGCGAAGCGGGATCGCGGAGCGGAGCAGGACGGCGGCGCGGAGGGCTCCGCGACCGAGGTGATCGATCACGTCGGCGACGCTCCGGGCGCGCCCGCGGAGCTTGTCCACCGGGGGGATCGCTTCCCGCCGAACCTGTTCGTCATCGCCGTCCCGGGCGTGGTCGTCTTCCCCGACCTCACCGTCCCCATCGTGCTGCGTGCGCCGTGGGCCGAGCGCACGGTGGCGCAGACTGCGAGCCAGTCGGAGTTCCTCGGCATCGGGGTGCTGCGCGAGGACGAGCCGCGGCCCGAGGCGCCGCGGCCCGAGCAGCTCCACTCGCACGGCTGCCTGGTCCGCCTGCTGCGCTCGCTGCAGATGCCCGACGGCACGCGCACGGTGCTCGCGCAGGGGATCCGCCGCTTCCGCATCGACCGCTACCTGCGCACCGAGCCCTACCTCATCGCGAAGGTCGCCTACCCCGACGAGGTGCCGGCGCGCGGCGACGAGGCCGAGGCGCTCGCGCGAAACGTCCGCGGGCTCCTGCGCCAGATCGTCGAGGGCGGGCCGGGGCCCGCCGAGGCGGCGCAGGAGATGGGCGTCGCGGTGCTCAACATCGAGCGCAAGGGCGCGCTGGCCGATTTCGCGGCCACCTACGTGATCAAGCCGCAGAACGTGCGCGCCGAGCTGCTTGCGGAGCTCGACGTCGGGAAGCGCCTGCGGAGGGTGGCCGAGGAGCTCACGCGCGAGGCGCAGATCGTCTCGCTCGGGAACCGGATCCAGGAGGAGATCCGCCAGAAGATCGAGAAGCGGCAGCACGAGTTCTTCCTGCGCGAGCAGATGAAGGCGATCCGCAAGGAGCTGGGCGAGGACCAGGACGAGCGCGGCCTCGAGGTCGAGGACCTCGAGAAGCGCATGAAGTCGCTGCCGCTCCCGCCCGCCGCGAAGGAGCGCGCGAAGGAGGACCTGCGCCGGATCGCGTCGCTCTCCTCCGACTCCCCCGAGGCCGCGGTGCTGCGCGGCTACCTCGACTGGCTGTTCTCGATCGCGTGGGGCGTCGAGACCACCGACAGCGACGACCTGGCGGAGGCGCGGCGCATCCTCGACCGCGACCACCACGGACTCGAGGGGATCAAGGATCGCATGCTCGAGTTCCTGGCGGTGCGCAGCCGCGTCAAGCACCACCGCGGCCAGATCCTCTGCCTGCTCGGGCCGCCCGGCGTGGGCAAGACCTCGCTCGGGCGCTCGATCGCCGAGGCGCTCGGCCGGCGCTTCGTCCGCATCTCGCTGGGCGGCGTGCGGGACGAGGCCGAGATCCGCGGCCACCGGCGCACCTACATCGGCTCGCTGCCGGGGCGCATCATCCAGGGCCTGCGCACCGCCGGCTCGCACAACCCGGTCATGATATTCGACGAGATCGACAAGCTCGGCGCCGACTTCCGCGGCGATCCGGGCTCCGCGCTGCTCGAGGCCCTCGATCCCGAGCAGAACTCGAACTTCTCCGATCACTACCTCGAGGTGCCGCTCGACCTCTCGAAGGTGTTCTTCATCGCCACCGCCAACGACCTCGAGCCGGTGCCGCCGGCGCTGCGCGACCGCCTCGAGGTGATGGAGCTCCCGGGCTACATCACCGAGGAGAAGGTCGCGATCGCGTCGGGTTTCCTGCTGCCCAAGCAGCGCGAGAACCACGGACTGACCGCCCGCGAGCTGCGCATCACGCGCGCGGCCCTCGCCGCGATCGCGCAGGAGCACACGCGGGAGGCGGGCGTGCGCGGCCTCGACAAGGCGCTCGCCAGGATCTGCCGCAAGGTCGCCCGCCGGCTGAAGGAGCGCCCGGGCGGCGGGAAGACCCGGGCCGCGGGGCGGTCGCACTCCCCGGTGACCGTCGACGCCGGGGATCTGCAGGGCTACCTCGGCCTGCCGCGCTTCCCGAAGGAGCGGGTGGCGCGGGAGCGGCCTCCGGGGGTCGCGATCGGGCTGGCGTGGACGCCGGTGGGGGGCGAGGTGCTCGAGATCCAGGCGATGGTGATCCCGGAGGCGCGCAAGGGGCTCGAGATCACGGGGATGCTCGGCGACGTGATGAACGAGTCGGTGCGCATCGCGGTCTCCTACGTGCTCGGCAACGCGCGCGACCTCGGCATCGGGAGGACGCTCGGCAAGCAGCACGGGCTGCACCTGCACGTGCCCGCCGGCGGCGTGCGCAAGGACGGACCCTCCGCGGGGGTCACCCTCACCACCGCCCTGGTCTCGCTGCTCACGAGCCGGCCGGTGCGGCCCGAGGTGGCCATGACCGGCGAGATCACGCTGACCGGACAGGTGCTCCCGGTCGGGGGGATCCGCGACAAGATCCTGGCGGCCCGCCGCGGCGGCATCCGGGAGGTGATCCTGCCGGCCGACAACCGAAGGGACGTGGAGGAGATCCGGCCCGATCTCCTGCGCGGCATGAGGATCCACTACGTGACGACCTATCCCGAGATCGTTTCCGTCGCGCTGCGGCCGGTCTCGCGGCAGCCGGCGCGCCCTTCCCGGCCACCCGAAGGGGGCGCGAAGCGCCGCTCCGCCGCCGCGACGCGGAGCCGGTCATGAACCGCCGCGCTGCGCAGCCCTCGAGGCTCGCGCTCGCGCTTCGGCGGACCGCCGCTGCCTGCGCCTTCGCGCTCGCGGCGTGCGCGGCGGGAGGCGACGAGGTCTCGCAACCGCCCGCCGAGCCCACGCCGCTCGAGCGCCGCCATCGCATGCTGCTCGGGGTCGAGCGGGTCATCCACCACACGCTGCAGGACGCGCGCCGCGACGCGCGGCGCGTCAGCGACGGATTCCAGGCGTCCGCCGACTCCGCGCCGCGGGCGTTCCGGCTGAACTCGAGCGATCCGACCCTCGCCATCTACGGCGACGAGGAGCAGCGCTTGCGCCGCGCCGCGATCGAGCAGGCGCAGGCGGTCGCCGAGGCGAAGCTCGCCCTGCTCCTCGAGCAGCACGAGTCCGCGCTGTGGGCGGCCGCGCGCCGTTCGGGGCTGGCGGAACAGGGCGGCGATCTCGGCACCCGCACCGGCTACCAGGAGCTCGACGACAAGGTCGAGGCCGGCGCGCTCCAGCTCCAGCGGGCCATCGACGTCGAGGCGATCCGGCAGGCCGCCACGCTCATGACCTATGACGACGTGTCGCTCGACCGCGAGGTGCGCCACGAGGTGGCGGGGGCGGGGGTGCTCGGGCTGTTCAAGTCGCCGCCCACGGTCGGGCTGTTCGCGCCCGGGCAGGAGGCGCAGGCCGTGGTCGTGACGTTCGTGCGCGACGCGCTGCCGCCGGAGGTGCCGCTCTCGTTCGTGCAGGCCGAACGCAGCCGCGTCGAACGCGGCAGCATGCTGCTCTCCTCGACGCCCTGGCGCCTCGAGTCGGGGATCGTCGACCGGCCCGGCGTGGTCCCCGTCCGATCGGCGATCGACGCCCGCAAGGCGCTGGCGACCGAGATCCGCGTCCCGTCGATCGACGTCCGCTCGCCGTCCTTCCGCGATCTGCACAACCACGTGGTCGCGCGGGAGTTCCGCACGGCGCTCCGCCGCGACGACACCGGCGAGATCCTGGCGACGATGGGATGGCAGGTGCGCTGGAACGTCGACTTCCGCGGGATGATGCGCGTCCTCACCGACGTCGACGACCGCGTCCTCGCGGACGACTCGGTGCTGCCTTCGATGCTCGCGGCGGCCGCACCGCGGCAGTGACGTGAGGCCGCTCCCGAACGCGCTCCTCGCCGTGCTCTGCGCGGCGGCCTGCCGGCCCGGGGAGGGGGCGGACGGCGACGACGGAGCGGCGCGCGGCGGAGGGGGCGTCGACTTCGCCGGCCGCTCGCGGGCGCGGCTCGACGTCGTGATCGAGACCCCGCGGAAGGGCGACGCGGCGGCGGCGGCCGCGAAGCTCGCGAGGGCCCGGGACGAGTTCCAGCTCGGGCGCCCCGAGGCCGCGCTCAAGCTCACCGCCGAGGCGCTCGAGCTCGATCCGGCGCACCTCGACACGCTGCTCTTCCGCGGCACGCTCCTGCTGGCGAAAGGGATGGTGTACGACCCCTCGCTCGCGCTCCTCGCGTTCCGCGTCGCGCTGCGGGTCGATCCCGCCTGCGTCGCCGCGCGCGTCGGCGAGGCGGTCGCGCGCGTGGAGCTCGAGGACGACGAGCGCGCCGAGCAGCTCGCGCTCGCGATCCTGGCCGACGACGCCGGCGGGCGGGGGGAGTTGGGCCACGAGCAGCGGGCGGCGCTGCGCCGCTCGATCGCGCGGGTGGCGCTGCGCGCCGCCCGATTCGACGACGCCCTGCGCGAGGTCGACGCCGCACGGACCCTGCACGATCGCGACCGGGCGAGCATCCTCCTGCGCGCGGAGATCCTCGAGCGCACCGACCGCGCCGAGGAGGCGGTGATCGAGCTGCAGCGCGCCATCTCGCAGAAGCCCGAGGACGCCTCCGCGCACTTCGCGAGCGCGCGGCTCCTGCGGCGACTCGGCCGGATCGAGGAGGCCGCGAAGGCGCTGCGCATCTACCAGGCGCTGCTCCCGTTCGAGCAGGAGGCGGCCAAGGCGTTCCGCACCGAATGGCCGCGGCGGATCGCGCTGCGCCGCGAGCTGGTCGCGGCCTGGCCGGAGTACCGGCGCGGGCGCCACCAGCTCGTGCGCGAACTGATCGGCGCGCGCGAGCTCGAGGAGGCGCGTGCGGAGCTGCAGCGCCTCCTCGACGAGCAGCCGGGCGACGCCGAGGCCTGGTTCCTGATGGCGCGGACGCTGGCGAAGGCGGGCGACCGGGAGGGCGCCCGCGCCGCGGCCGATCGCATGCTGGCCACCGGAGCGGTGAAGCGCGTGGTGCACGACGATCTGCTGCACGAGATCGAGAAGGGCGCCGATGGCGAGCGGTAGGTGGGGCCCCGCGGCGGTCGCGCTCGGGATGGCGGGTGCGGGCTGCGGGGAGCGGGCCGCGCCTCCCGCCGGCTCGCGCTTCGTGGCGCGCCTCGACGGCTCGGGGATCGACTTCCTCCACGACCACGGCGGCAGCGGGGCGAAGTACTTCCCCGAGATCAACGCCGGCGGGGTCTCGCTCTTCGACTTCGACGGCGACGGCGATCTCGACCTCTGGTTCGCGCAGGGCGAGCCGCTCCCGGGGCGCGCCGCCGAGCCGCCGCGGCTCGACCGCCTCTACCGCAACGACGGCGGCTTCCGCTTCACCGACGTCACCGCCGAGGCCGGCGCCGGCGAGCCGGGCTACACCTTCAGCGCGGCGTGTCCCGACGTCGACGGCGACGGCGACCTCGACCTCTACGTGTGCAACTTCGGGCCGAACCGCCTGCTGGTGAACGACGGCGGCGGCCGCTTCATCGACGTCACCGCGGCCGCCGGTCTCGCCTGCGCGGCGTGGTCGAGCTGCGCGGCGTTCGCCGACCTCGACGGCGACGGCGACCTCGACTGCTACGTCGGCAACTACATCGAGTACGACCTCGAGCACGCCAAGGTGTGCGGCGAGGTCGAGCGCGGCCCTGAGTTCCGCGCGTACTGCCACCCCGACAACTTCCCCGGCGCCCGCGACGCGCTGTTCCGCAACGACGGGGGTCGCGACGGCGCCGTGCGCTTCACCGAGGTGACGCTCGAGGCGGGACTCGCGAATTCGGCCGGGAAGGCGCTCGCGGTGGTGCCGACCGACTTTGACGGCGACGGAGACATCGACCTCTACGTCGCCAACGACCACGTCCCCAACTTCCTCTGGCGCAACGACACGGCGAGGGGCGGGCCGATCCGCCTGGTCGACGTCGCCTTCGAGCTCGGGGTGGCGCAGGACGGCGAGGGACGCAGCGAGTCGTGCATGGGCTCCGACGCCGTCGACGTCGACAACGACGGCGACTTCGACCTCTTCAGCGCCAACATGGCCATGGAGACCAACACGCTCTGGGTGAACCACGGCGGCTGGTTCTCCGACGACACCGACCTCCTGGGACTGGCGCAGGACTCGTTCCTCTGGTCGGGATTCGGAGCGCGCTTCTTCGACCAGGATCTCGACGGCGACCAGGACCTGGTCCTCGCCAACGGCCACGTGATGGACAACGTGGCGATGTACGACGTGCACCAGACTTTCGCGCAGCCGGCGCAGCTGTTCGAGAACGACGGCCACGGACGGTTCCGCCTGGTGAAGGAGGGAGCGGGCGCCTACTTCGAGGAGCTGCACGTCGGCCGCGGCCTCGCCGCGGGGGATCTCGACGGCGACGGCGACACCGACCTCGTCTTCGCCAACTGGGCGGAGCGCCCGCAGATCCTCGAGAACACCGCGATCTCCGCCGGACGCGGCCCCGCGTGGATCGGCCTCGCGCTGAAGGCGAAGGGGGCCAACACGCAGGCGATCGGCGCCCGGGTCGAGTGCTGGTCGGGCGGGCGGCGCCAGGTGAACGAGGTGCGCGGCGCCGCCTCCTACAACGCCTGGAACGACACCCGTCTCGTCTTCGGCCTCGGGCGGAGGGCGACCGTCGAGAGGATCGTGATCCGCTGGCCCGACGGCGCGGTGCAGGAGCTGTCGCGGCTCGCGCCCGGCCGCTACCACCGCCTCGAGCAGCCGTGACCCGCGCGCGGCCCGGGGATCAGCGGTCCACGAACCAGTGGACGACGAGCCGCAGCGCGAAGAGGAGCGCGGCCGCCGCGAGCGCGACGACCGCCACGTAGAGCGCGCCGCGCGCCGTCGACCTCCGGCGATCGAGCCGGCCGCGGACCGGGCGGTCGGGGCGGGCAGGCGGCTTCCACGGCACCGGACCGCGGCCGACCCCCGTCTCGATCCGGCCCGGCGACGGCCGGATTCCGAAGAACTTCCTCATCACGAACTCCGTTCCGGCGCGATCCTACCTCGCGCGGCCGGGAGCGGGAGTTCGCCGGAATCCGCGGCGGCCCGCTCAGGCGCCGAGCAGCTCGCCGGCCGCCTCGAAGACCTGGCGCACGCCGATCTCCTCCATGCACAGCACGTCGGGGCAGGTGCGGCGCGTGCAGGGCGAGCAGGGCAGCCAGGTGTGCACCACCCGCATCGGCGCGAAGCGCGGCCCGTACTGTTGCGGATCCTTGGGGCCGTAGAGCGCCACGACGGGCGTGCCGAGGAACGCCGCGAGGTGCAGCGCGCCGGAGTCGCTCGCGATCACCACGCGCGCGCGAGCGAGCAGGCCGGCCAGGTCTGCCAGCGAGCGCGTGCGCGGAGCGAGCGTGGTTCCCGGCTGCTTCACGCTCGAGGCCGCCGCGCTCGCCAGCTCCTCCTCGCCTGGCCCCCAGGTGATCAGCACGCGCAGCCCTCGCCGCGCCGCGAGCAGGTCGGCCACGTTGGCGAAGCGGTCGGGCCGCCAGCGCTTGAAGGAGCCGAAGGCCGACGTGCCGGGGTGCAGCACCACGAACGGCGCCTCGCCGATGCCCGCCTCCCGCAGCGCCCGCTCGGCGAACTCGCGGCCGGCGTCGGGCACCGCGAGCGGCGGGCGCTCGGCCTCTCCCGCGACCGCCGGCTCGAGCGATCGCACCAGGGCGAGGGCCTGGTCGACGCGGTGGCGCGTCCCGGCCGGCGGCGCGACCGACCCGCGCGCGAGCAGCCAGCTCCCCTCGCGGCGGTGGCGGCGGTCGAACCCGAGCTTGCGCGCGCCGCGCGCGAGCAGCGCGTGCACGCCGCTCTTCAGGTTGCCCTGGAAATCGAGCACGGCGTCGTAGCGCGTCTCCCGCAGCGCGCGCACGTGGCGCGCGAGCGCGCGCGCGGCGGCGGGCCACCGCGCCGGATTCGCCGCGTCGCGCTGCAGTTCGGCGCGGCGCCAGACGATCCGCCGCCGCAGGCCGGGGAGGAGGTCGAGGAGCGCGGCGGCCCGCTCCTCCACCACCCAGTCGATCGCGAGATCGGGGCGCGCCCGCCGCAGCGCCTGCACGGCCGGCATGGTGAAGAGGACGTCGCCGAGCGCGCTGAGACGGATGATTAGGACCTGGCCTTCGGCCATCATGGCGGGCGGGATACCCGATGCCGGGGAGGCCGGACAAGCTCGCGTCGCCATCCGAGGACGTCGTCGCCAGGAGCACGACGGACGGCCGCGTCACGCTGCTGGCGGCGCCCGAGCTCGCCGAGGCCCTGGTGGCGCGCGGGCTCCTGCGCGACGTCCCGCTTTCGGCGATCGACGGCGCGCAGCCCTCCCGGTTCGCCGGGCGCGGCCGTCCCGTGCTGCTCGAGGTGGCCGGGAACCGCCTGGTCGCGAAGTCGATGCGCCGCGGCGGCCTCTTCGGCCGACTGCTCGGCGACCGCTTCCTCGGCGACGGCCGCGCCCGCCGGCTGGTCGGGCTGCAGCGGGAGCTCGAGGCCGGCGGGATCGCCACGCCGCGATTCGCCTTCGCGCGCGTGCGGCGCGGTGCCGGAGGGCTGGTGCGCCTCGACGCCGGCACCTACGAGCTGGCGGGAGCGCTGGACGGCGCCGCCTTCCTGGAGTCGCGGCCGCCGCGTTCGCAGCGGCGCGCGGCCGTGCGGGCGGCCGCGCGAGTGGTGCGCGCGCTGCACGACGCCGGCGTCGAGCACGCCGACCTCAACGTGAAGAACCTGCTGGTGCGGGCCGGCCCGCCGCTGGAGGCGTTCGTGATCGACCTCGAGAAGTCGCGCCGCGCCCGTCCGCTCGCGCGCGCCGCGGCGGTGCGCAACCTTGCCCGCCTGCTCCGCTCGGCCGAGAAGCTCGGCCTCCTCGGCGCCGCGCTGGCGCGCACCGACCTGGTGCGCTTCGTGCGCGCCTACGGCGGCGGCGACTGGCGCTCCTGGTTCGCGGCGGCGCGACGCCGCCACCGCGCGCTCGCTCCCCTGCACCGGATCGGGTGGGCGCTCCGCGGCCGCGCCGCGGTCACGTCTTCCTAGAGCGATCGGGGTTGCGCGGCGCCTCGTTCCACCAGTCGCGCCACGCCTTGTAGCCGCGCAGGTCGGTGCGGCCGGTGACGCGCACCAGCGAGCGGTGACACTGGAACGCGACGATCTGCGCCTCCGACTGCAGGCCGTCGATCAGGTAGGGCACCGCGGTCCAGTCGCCGAGCTTGCCGAGCTCCAGCGCGGCGCACGCCCTCACGAGCGGCGTGTCGTCGCGTCGCAGGCGGTCGAGCAGGGAACCGACCGAGCCGGGATCGTGGAGCCGCCCGAGCGCCTTCACGGCGTGCAGTCGGACGGTCGCGTCGGGATCGGAGATCGCCGAGAAGACCGGTCCCGTCACCAGCGAGGCGTCGGCCTCGGTGCACACCTGCGCCAGCGCGAGCGCCGCGTTGGCGCGCACGCTCGCGTCGTGGTGCTTCACCATCAGCTCGACGAGCACCTGACGCGACATGTCGGGCGAGGCGATGCGGCCGAGCGAGAGCAGGGCGTTCACGACGAGCTCGTCGTTGCCCGAGTCGAGCGCCTGCACGAGCGGCTCGACGGCGCGGACGTGCAGCGCGGGGAAGGAGGGATCGCCGCCCGGCTCGTCGGGCGCCGGGATGCGCGAGAAGCCGAGCGCCGCGGCGGCCACCACCCGGTGCTCCGGATCGACTCCGTGCTGGAGCTCCGCGAGGATGGCGTCGAAGTTGTAGTAGACCTGCCGCGTGAGCACCTCCTCCAGCGAGGCGCGCTGCGCCAGGTCGCTGAGCTGCGTGCGCGCCGAGATCTCGCGCCACTTGCGCAGGTTCTGGTCGAGCGACAGGAAGAGCGTGCCGGGGTCCTCGATGCGCGCCGCATTCGGGTCGAAGCGGTGCAGCGCGGCGAGGCTGCGCCGGTCCTCCAGGGTGAGGGGCTGCAGTTCCGGCTCGGCGCCGCGGCACGCGGCGAGCGCGCTCAGGCCGGCCACGGCCGCCGCGGCCGCGCGGCCGCGGGCGCGGCGGTGCCAGGGGTCCTCGATCATGTTCGCTCCTGCTGCCGTCGCGGATCGGGAGTCGCGTCGCGCGCGGTTCGCTCCGACGGCGGCGGCGGCCCGCTCTTCCCCGCCGCCGCGTCCGGCCGGGTACGGTAACGACGGACGCCCGCCGCGGGGAGGCGGGTGCCCCGCTAGACTCGGCCCGCGGATCGCGGCAGGCCCCGCGAGCCCCGAACCGAGGAATCCCCGTGGCCGCCGCGTCGCCCGAGCTCTCCCACCTCTCCGGCGAGTTCGAGGCGATCCACTACCTCGCCGACGCAGCCAGCGGACTGCGGGCCATCGTCGCGCTGCACGACACGTCGCTCGGCCCGGCGCTCGGCGGGGTCCGGTGCGCGCGCTACCCCGGTGAATCGGCCGCGCTGGCGGAGGCGATGGAGCTGGCGCGCGCGATGACGCTCAAGTGCCTGCTCCACGAGCTGCCGGCGGGCGGAGGCAAGGTGGTGGTGCTCGACCGCGAGGGGGGCGACCGCGCCGCCGCGTTCGAGGCGCTGGGCGCGTTCCTCGACCGGCTGGGCGGGCGCCTCTTCGTCGCCGCGGATCTCGGCACGCGCGAGGCCGACCTGCGTGCGATCGGGCGCCGCACCCGGTTCGTCGCGACGCCGGAGCACGGCGTCGGCGAGGACCTCGCGGATCGCTGCGCGGAGGGGGTCCTGCTGGCCGCGAGCACGGCGCTCGACGTGCTCGGGATCGACGAGTGGAGGGGGCAGCGCATCGCGATCCAGGGGCTCGGCGCCACCGGGGCCCGGCTGGCGATGATGGCGCACCGGGCCGGGGCGCGCGTCACCGCGAGCGACGTCGACGCCGAGCGCGCCGGCCGGGCTGCCGACGCCATGCCGATCGCGCTGGTGGACCCCGACCGCATCTTCGAGGTCGAGTGCGAGGTCTTCGCGCCGTGCGCGGCGAGCCGCGTGCTGGACGAGCGCACGATCCCGCGGCTCCGCTGCCGCATCGTCTGCGGCGCCGCCAACCTGCCGCTGCGCGCCCCCGAGTGCGCAGACCTGCTGATGGCGCGCGGCATCCTCTACGCCCCCGACCTGCTGGTGAACGCCGGCGCCGTGATCCGCGGCTGCGAGCCGGCGCTCGCCGGATTCGAGCCGCCGGCCGACCTCACCGGCATCGCGCGCCGGCTGCGAGCGGTCCTCGACGAGTCGCTCGCGACCGGCGTGGCGCCGCACCGGATCGCGATCGACCGCGCCGAGCGGCTGCTGCGCGACGCCCGCGCGCGCCGGCGCGCGCAGTCGGCCGCGCGCTGACGGGATTCGCCTCACGCCGCGGGCGGCGTCCCGGCGAGCCGCGCGAGCATGCACTCCCGGTCGGCGTCGGGCAGCCGGCGCGGCGCCAGCTCGCGGTCGACGCACGCGAGCAGCGTGTGGCCGCGGCAGAGCAGCTCGCCGTCCGCGCCGGCGCGGCGCACGGAGTAGTCGAAGCGGACCCGCACGCGCTCCACGGACGTGATCGAGGTCTCGATCGCGAGCTCGTCGCCGAAGCGGGCCGGCCTCAGGTAGCGCAGCCCGACCTCGACCACCGCGAGCAGCACGCCGCGCCGCTCCATCCCGGCGTAGTCGAGCCCGCTCGCGCGCATCATCTCGGTGCGGCCCAGCTCGAAGTAGTTGACGTACTGCGAGTGGTGCACCACATGCATCTGGTCGGTCTCGTGGTAGCGCACCGCCACGCGCGTGACGTGCGGCGATCCCCTGGCGCCGGGTAGATTGGTCGCGCTCATGGGGCGCGATGTATAGAGGCGCGCTCCGGGCGGCAGAAGGAGGCGCGACGCGGGCGTGGGACCGGAACGGACGACGGAGGGCGCGGGCGACTCCCGGGACGAGCGGAGCCCGGGCGGAGCCGCCGCGGTGCTGCTCTGCCTGGTCGCCGCGTGGCTGGTGCCGGGCCTCGGCCACTGGCTGCTCGGCCGGCGCGGCAAGGCGCTGCTCTTCTTCGCCCTGATCACGTTCATGTTCGTGTTCGGCATGTGCCTCGCCGACTTCCGCAACGTCCGCCGCGACGACGACTTCGCGCTCTACTTCCTCGGCGAGGCGCTCTGCGGCGGACTCGCCTTCCCGGCCTGGTGGATCACGCGAGGGCTCGAGCTGGCTTCGACCCAGCCGCGGCTCGACGTCGGCCTCCTCTTCTCCACCGTCGCCGGCATCATGAACGTCTGCGTCATGGTGGACGTCTACGAGACGGCCCGTCCGCGGCCGCAGGCGGCGCGTTCCGCGCCGCGGGGGCCGGCCGCATGAACGTGAAGCTCCCGGAGCTGCTCGAGCACGTCGCGCTGCTCTTCCTGCTCGTGCTGCTCGTCTCGGTGATCTACAACGGGCTGCGCCGCGAGAGCGTGGCCGAGATCGTGCGGGTCGGGCTCAAGCGCGGGCTCGTCTTCGCGCTGGTCTCTCTCTTCGTGTTCGGCCTCGGCGGCTACCTGCTGGCGCAGTGGCTCTGAAGCCCGGCGCGCGCACCGCCCCGGCTCACGCGCCGGCGGCGCGACGCGCGTAGAGGCCGCCCCCGAGCCGCTCGACCCGTCCCTCCGCCTCGAGCTCGACCAGCCGCATCAGGAGCCGGTCGAGGGGCACGCCCAGCCGGCGCGCCAGCTCGTCGGCCGCCGCCGGCGCGCCGAGCGCCGCGATCAGGTCGTCCGCGCCCGCGCGCGCCGAGGTCGGCGCCCCGCCGCCGTCGAGCAGGAGGTCGAGATCCTCGACGCCGAGCAGCGGGTGGGCGCCGTCGCGGATCAGGCGGTTGGTCCCGCGCGAGGTGGGGGCGTCGATCGCTCCGGGGACGGCGTGCACGCCGCGCCCGAGCTCGAGCGCGCGGTGCGCGGTCAGCAGCGAACCGCTGCGCAGGTCGGCCTCGATCACCAGGGTCTCCCTCGACAGCGCGGCGAGGATGCGGTTGCGCCGCGGGAAGTGCGTCTTGTAGGGCGGAGTCCCGATCGGCATCTCGCCCAGGATCCGGCCCGCCTCCTCCACCCGCTGCGCGAGCGGCCTGGCGCCCGGCGGGTAGACCTGGTCGACGCCGCAGGCGAGCACCGCGTAGGCGGGGCCGCCGGCGTCGAGCGCCCCCTCGAGCGCCGCCTGGTCGATTCCGACCGCGAGGCCCGACACCACGGCGCCGCCGCGCCCGACCACTCCCGCGCCGAGCTCGCGCGCGAAGGAGCGCCCGCGCGCGGTGGAGGCGCGCGCCCCGACGATGGTGATCGCGCCGCGGGGCGGCCAGGGCCCGCCGCCGCGCAGGTAGAGGAGCGGCGGCGGCGCCGCGAGGTCGCGCAGCGGCGCGGGGTGGCGGGGATCGGTCCAGGGCACCAGGTCGAGCGCAAGCAGCTCGCATCGCCGCCGCTCGGCGGCGGCGGCGTCCGCCGCGCGCAGCTGCGCGAGCCGCGCACGCGCCGAGGGGGCCAGGGCGGGCGCCTGCTCGGCCGGGGCGCCGGGGGCCGCGTCGGCGTGGCGCCGAAGCAGCGCGAGATCGCGCTCCTCCAGCACGGCGAGCGCGATCAGCACGGCTTCGTCGAGCGCCGCGTCGGGCTGCATGCCCGGGAGACCGCGCGCGCGGGGCCGGGTGACGGGCGGGCGGCGCGGCCGCGCTCAGGCCGCCGCGTCGTCGGTCGTCGCGCGGCCGGCCGGCCGCGCGTGGACCGCCTCGAGAGCGCGCCGCACGTGCGTCGCGGGAGGCTCCTCGACGACGCGCGCCTCGCCGGCGCGACCCACCAGGACCCAGCGCGTCCTGCCGGCGCGGCGCTTCTTGTCGACCGCGAGATGGGGGACGATCTCCTCCGGCGCGAGCGGCGTCGAGAGCGGCAGGCCGTAGCGCTCGAGCAGCTCCGAGATCTCGGCGGGCAGCGTGGGAGGCGCGTAGCCGAGATCGACGGCGAGGAAGGCGGCGGCCACCATCCCGATCGCGACCGCCTCGCCGTGGAGCAGGTTGCGGTACTCGTCGGCCGCCTCGAGCGCGTGGCCCACGGTGTGGCCGAAGTTGAGCAGCGTGCGCTCGCCCGTCTCCCGCTCGTCCTTCTCCACCATGGAGAGCTTGATCTCGATGCAGCGCTCGACCAGCTCGTCCACCGCGTCGGGGCGGGAGCGCAGCGTCTCGAGATCGCCGTGCGCGCGCAGCTGCTCGAGGAGGCGCGGATCGCGCAGGAAGCCGTACTTGATCACCTCCGCCAGCCCCGAGCGGAACTCCCGCTCCGGCAGCGTCGAGAGCAGGTCGGGGTCGATCGCCGCCAGGCGCGGCTGGTGGAACGCGCCGACCAGGTTCTTCCCGAGCGGCCGGTTGAGTCCGTTCTTCCCCCCGATCGCGGAGTCGACCTGGCCCACCAGCGACGTGGGGACCTGCACCAGCGCGATCCCGCGCAGGAGCGTGGCGGCGGCGAAACCCGCCAGGTCGCCGACGACCCCGCCGCCGAGCGCCACCACCACGCTGTCGCGCGCGACGCCGAAGGCGAGCATCCGGTCCCACACGTTCCCCAGCGTCTTCAGCGACTTCGACTCCTCGCCGGGCGGGACGAGGATCGCGTGGGTCGTGAACCGCGCCTGCGCGAGCGACTCCTCGGCCGCGTCGAGGCAGAACGCCGCCACGTTGCGGTCGGAGACGATCACGACCCTGCGCGGCGCAGGGAGCAGCTCGTGCATCCATCCGCCGAGCCGCCGCAGCGCACCCCGCTCGGCGCGGACGCGGCAGTCGACGGCGTAGGAGGTCGAGAGCCTGAGGTCGAGCATCGCGGGCACGTTAGCCGCCCGCGCGCGTTCCGCCGTCAGCCGGTCGGCGCCTCGCCCGGGCGGTGCCCCCGGCGCCGCGCGCTCCTGCGATGGCGCAGCTCCTCGGCCGCCTTCCGGTCGCGCATCGCCCAGAAGAGCAGACCTCCCACGAGCGGCACCGACAGCCCGATGAGCGCCCAGGAGATGCCCGACCGGAGCGCCTCCGATTCGATCGTGAAGGGGACGAAGCGCTTCACGACCACCAGCGGGCAGGTGACCGTCTGGCGGTTCTTGGCTTGGTAGGTGAACAGCTTGAAGAAGATCCCCTCGACGATGACGGTCGGGTTCCCGCGGGTCCAGCCCGGCGGCCGCTCCTTCGAGATCAGGTAGGTGAACGTCGGGCCCTGGTGGACGAGCAGGCTGTGCCAGACGACGGGGATGTCGAGCGGGTTCTCGCCGTCGGGCCCGAGATCCTTCGGCCACGGCGGCTGGTCGCGGCTCATGCTCCCGAGCAGCCGCACCGCCTCGCCGCGGTACCGGTCGGGGTCCTTGAGGAGGGCGGCCGACGTGACGTACAGCGCTTCGCCCGACTCGCGGTTCACGCTCTCCTCGGCGGCCGCGGCGAGGACGTCGGCGTCAGTGTTGTCGACGTAGGAGAGCACGTGCCACAGCGGCTCGTCGGGGAGATCCAGCCGGTCCTGGATCTCGTAGTCCCTCAGGGTCGAGAGGATGGCGGGCGAGAGCTCCCGCACGCTCGGCATGTGCAGGAACGACTTCACCACGCGCTTGCCGATCAGGTGCAGCGTGGGGTCGATCAGCTGGCGGGAGTCGACCGGGTCGAACAGCGCCAGCTTCTTGAAGAAGAAGCCCTCGATCCTGATCACGTCTCCGGGAGCGAGATCGCCCGGCGGCTCGAGCACCGAGAACGACCACGTGCGGCCGAGATCGTCGCCGGCGACGCCGCGCCAGAAGCGGAACTGCTCCCCCCCCTCGGCGAGGGGGATCCTCTCCTCGGTCGCGAACGAGAAGCGCGCCTTGGCCACCAGCGGACGGCCGCGCCAGGCGTCGGGCGCGGCGAGGATCCGCTCGTGGAGCGCGTCGTCCACGAACGGCGCCTTCATGCGCCGGAAGTCGCCGGCGACCAGCTTGCCCGCCTCGAACAGCAGGTGGAGGAACGGCTGCGGCTCGCGGATCACCCGCTCGCTCTCGGTGGCGTCGCGCACCTCGGCGAGCAGGTCGTGGTCGATCGTCGCACCCGGCGGGGCGATCCCCTCGACCGCCTCCATCGGGATCACTCCGGCGTCCGCGGGCTCGGCCTCGAGCGGAGCCGACTCCATCCACCGCAGCCAGGCGAACAGCGAGAACGCGGCGACGAACACGACGGCGAGGATGATCAGCCGGAAGCTCAGGATCGCGGGCCGCGGCTGGAGCGAGCGTTTGAGGTCCAAGGGCTCTCCGATGGATCGCGCGGACGGGGCGGCGGCGCCGCGGTCGGAACGAGCCCGCGCGCCGCCCGGTTCGCGATTCTCGCCGCGCGCAGGGGTCGGGTTGAAGGGGCGACGGGCTCCCGCCCCGACAGGCTAGCCTCGCGACGATGGCGATGCCCGACTGGTGGAGCCGCGTACCGCGGCCGATCAAGGACCTGCGCGCCGTCGACCGCCTCGCGCGCGTGCTCACGAACCACGAGCGCTCCGACCCGTTCCACCGCGGTCGCGCGCGGCTCTCGCTGCGCGCCACGCGCCGCCTCGTTCGCTGGCTGCGCGACCCGCTGCGCGGCATCCCGGTCGTGCACGTCGCCGGCTCGAAGGGAAAGGGCTCGGTCTGCCTGCTCGCCGACGGGCTCCTGCGCGCTCAGGGGCTGCGGACCGGGCTCTACCTTTCGCCGCACGTCGACGCCTGGAACGAGCGCATCCAGGTCGGGGGACGGCCGCTCGCGCCGCGTGCGATGGGCCGCCACGTCGAGCGCGTGCTCCGCGTCGCCGCCCGCCATGGAGCCGGGCCGCCGACCCTGTTCGAGACGCTCACCGCCGCGGCCTTCGACGCGTTCCGCGCCGCGCGAGTCGACGTGGCCATCGTCGAGGTGGGGATCGGCGGCCGCCTCGACGCGACCAACGTCGTCCGCGCCGACGTGGCGGTCGTCACCGCGATCGAGCGCGAGCACGTCGCCGTGCTCGGGCCGACGCTGGCCGACATCGCCGCCCAGAAGGCCGGGATCTGCAAGCGCGGCGCCGCGGTCGTGAGCGGCGTGGGCGCGGAGGCCCCGCTCGCGGCGGTGATCCGAGGCGTCGCGCGCGCACAGGGGGCCGGGCCGATCCTCCAGTGGCGGCGCGACCTTCGCATCGAGCCGGACGCGGGGGGATTCGTGCTGCACCGGCGCGGCGCCCCTCCGCTTTCGCTCCCGGCGCCCGCGGGCGGACCGTTCGCCGCGCGCAACGCCGCGTTGATGACGGTATTCCTGGCCTGGCGGCACCAGCAAAACTTCAGGAATCTATTCGCCGGCTGAAGAATCGAAGCCGTGGCGCAGGGCTCCGGTCTGCGCTCTCCCTTCTT
>Ga0187893_10001153_pt1 | contig 65620 bp, 97 predicted proteins | sample MA1701074metaG_FD_139574 | JGI IMG/M metagenome (GOLD analysis project Ga0187893, IMG submission 139574) | White microbial mat communities from a basaltic lava cave in the Kipuka Kanohina Cave System on the Island of Hawaii, USA - MA170107-4 metaG ... | reverse complement strand
CCTGCTCTACCAACTGAGCTACCGACGCATTGAAGAATCGCCAGTCCTGAGTGGGGAGGACCGGCGAAAAGGTATTTATCTCTTACCGAGCTATTTGTATAGCCCACTATTCACCCGATACGGAGTGGAGCCTTTCGGGAATCCTAGTCTTAATCCACCATTGCAACACGATTACGTGTGTTGTTGTCAGCCTCACAGTGTATAGACAACTTTCACCCGTGAGGAATCTTTATCGCTTGGCGTCGGGCAACGACGACTCAAGGTCAAATTCAAGTTGAACTTGTGCAGGATGCGGTCTTAGCATCGCCCGAAGTTCGTTTGGAAAATCAAAGTAGAAACAAAGTGAATCGGTTCCCACATAAACATTCGGACCAAGCTGTCGCTTCACGGCTTTATCAAAAGCACGCATTGACTCGAAATCAGCGGGTTGAAATGTTAAGTGTAGTTTCATAAGCATAGCGAGCAAGTGCCGCCAGTTTAAGTGGACCGAGATGTTTATACTTTTTCAGTACAGCAACAAAATCTTTCACAATGGCTCGGTCTTTAGCCGTACGCCGCTTCATGCAACGACGGGCGTTGCTGCCACGTTTTTGTGTTGATGGGTCTTGAGACAAGCCTTGCAAGTAATTTCTCGGAAGTTCGTTGTCACGAACACACCCTTCTTACCACAAGCAACCTTTTGCTTCTTTCCCGACACAAAATGAGTTCTGATTTTCATAAATTAGAGTGCTTTGCTAAACGCCATGAGCCAAGAATTTCGTAAGCGGCGACTCCACAGGGGATAGGAGTTTAAGCCCTTGGTTCAGCGTCCGTAGGCGTCTTGGATAAATCTCACTGCCTCAATGCATCAATCATTTCCTTGGTTGTCAACGTCTTAACCAGTGCAGTATGAATTACTGGAACGACTTTGAATGGATAGGTGGGACCAAAATCTGTTTGGAACTTCACCAACCACATGTCAACGATATGTTCCGATGCTTTCCCGACGATTTCCCCCGAAACTACGCCGAGATCAGAACCCAACACGGACATGTCAACTATCACGACATCGCCATCTTTGAACGTTGGCTTGTCTTCCAAGGTGTATCGCTTGATCATTGACCAACTATACACGATGCTTAAAAAATGTCAAGTGGAATCAGACAAACATTCCACACGATGCTTTGACATCAAATCCAACACGAGGAATGACCTGAACCTTCGTGTTGAACAAAAATCGGGCTTGAATGAGCCGAATGTTTCTTGTAATCACTTCCTCGGAACTCTCCACACCTTGATTTGGCGAGGCAGGATTGTAGCGGACCAAGTTGAATTCACATAGAAGTCCGAAACGATCAATGCCGTCACAGATGCTAATAATGTCCTCTTCGGAGTCGTTTTCGCCCGCAATGAACGGAAAATGTATCTTGACGATTTTCTTGGAGAAGTCTTGATACTCTTTCAATATTTCCAATGCCTTGTATGGATTCATTGCCGAAGGCATCCATTTCTTTCTCCATTCTGCACTGGTGGAGTAAAGCGAATAGTAAATCGTCGGACTGACATAGTTGAAAACTTGGCTCAACGGCTTGTTCAAAGTCATCGGCATGATGGTGGAGACATTGAACTTGGCGGGTAATCCTTCATCTTTGGCAACTTGACCGAGCTTCAAAAGAAGTTCGTCACCGGAATCCAAAATGATTTTGTTTGCTAAAGCCTCTCCACGAGCCATGAAATTGTAATGCATATACTTCGCAGGCTTACTTTGCTTGCGATAATGCTTGAAGACTTGAATGGCTTGAGCCATGAAATCATTGTGACTTGAATCCACGAAGGACGTTTGTCCTGTTGCCGTAAGATGGCAGAATTCACAACCACGATTGCAGCCGGTTTGAGAAGAGAGATATGCAATGAAATACTCGTCGCACTTACGAACGAACCGAGATTCAAGGAAGCCGACCAGTTGTTCTTCAACGAAGTTCACCGAGCGGTCAATTTGAGAATTCAAGACTTGTACGGACATTACTCCATTCTACCTTGGATTTCCATTTTGTCAAGAAAATAGAGTAGGGGAGGATTTCAATCGTGTTCCAGCGTGCCGAGCATTAGCCATTTATGCTGACTTCCCCGTAAATGGTGGGGAAGGTGGGATTCGAACCCACATACTAGCATTACCGTCTATCTCCATCAGAGGATTCCACGGGGTCGCACGTCTGCGACTTTGAGTTCCATCCACACAAGGTCTTGCGGAGCTTGAATACCGCTTCTTCGCTGTGAAAGCGACGTTTTACCACATAAACTATCGACGGGATGTCTATCTCTGACGTTCCTATTCCAAATTGGTCAGCGTAGGGAGATTTGAACTCCCGATCTCAAGTCCCCCAGACTTGCGGAATAACCAAGCTATCCTATACGCTGATTGACTGGCGATACATTGCCATGATGATTGATGCACATGAACCTACGTTCATGGATCGTACAGAACCAAACGGGGGAATGGTGAGGACGTATCCACACGCATCCAACATTGATTCTGGAATTCCAAGCTGTTCTTCTCCAAACAAAAAGAGTGGTGGTAAAATGAGTTCACCAAACGCATCCTTGTCATAGAGTGAAATCGTCTTCCACGAATACTTTGGGGTGTTGTTTTCAACACACACCAAAGAATACTTATCCTTGATAGAAGCCAGAAACTCTTCTTCGGTACGAAGGAAATTAACTGGAATGTAGTGATGCGTTCCCACAGTACTACGGCGGTCATAGCTCTTCTTTCCACCGACATAGAAGACTTCCTTGAAGCCGAAAAAGTTTGCTGAACGAATTACGTTGCCCAAATTGAAATCCCCTTGAATGTGCATACCACCAACCGCTGCTGAACAACTATGTTTAGCGTAATGTTTTTGTATCTCATTTTCCGTGAGATTTTTGAGATTATCATGCACATTGAAACTATTTATTGATGTATTCATTGTAGGAGATTTTAATATATGACTGAAAAACAGGCTTATTTCAAAGATTATTATCAAAAAAACAAGGTATCTCTGAAAGAGAACATATCACAATGGCAAAAAGAAAACAAGGAAAAAGTTCGCAGTTACAAGAAAAAATGTAAAGACACTCAAAAAACCAAACTACGTGAACTTATCCAAGAAATCAAATATAATTCGGCATGTTCATGTGGAGAAACTGCTACATGTTGTTTGGAGTTCCATCATCTGCGAGATAAAGATGCCCTTATTGCTCGATTGGTGTCTAATGCTGTTTCCACTGAAAAACTACAATCTGAAATTTCTAAATGTAAAATTGTCTGTTCTAATTGCCATAGGAAAATACATTGTAATAAACCTTCCCAAAATCGTATGCTTAAATTCAAATTAGCATACAAAATAAAATGTGAACGTGGATGTCATTTTTGTTCGGAGAACTACTATGCGTGTCTTGACTTTCATCATTTGAAAGACAAAATTGATACCATAGGTAACATGACAAAGCAAAAACAATATACCCTTGAAGATGTTCAATCGGAAATTGAAAAATGTATTGTCGTATGTTCTAATTGCCACCGCAAATTACACAATGGATTATTGAAATCGGTCGCACCAATAGGATTTTCACCTACCTTCTCCACACCCGTCTGCGAATCATTTCTGATCCTCATCGGGCGTGACCCCGAATCATGGCGTTGATTACTTGTCGATACCTCTGAGGTACGCCTCAGCCCTACGACCAACTACAGTGCGTTAAATTATTTTCTCAATCCAATCGAAAATGTTGGAGTTTGAGTGTGACAATTTGGACATAATATCCTCAAATTGTCAAGTGAATTGTTCACATTATCACCATCAATATGGTCAAGATGTAATGTAAGTGGTTTTGATTGCCATTCAGAAATACCACATTCTTCACAATGATACGTTTTCAATCCTTCATTTACTAGACGTTTCAAAAGATTTTGATTGTGTCCACGATATGTGGAATCTTTACAAAATATGAGAGTGAATGGAAGTCGTTGACGCTTTGCTGCCGCTGCCACTCGATCATCTGATTTTGCCGTCTTACCTTTACTCCACAATGATCCTGTAAAGTGTGACGTGTCTAGTTCAAGTTTTTGTATTGCAATTCGGATATATTTGTAAATACCACCCGATTCTTTGTAGCCGAGTTTTGTGTAAACATCTCGAATACTAAAAGATTCCGATACAATTTTCTTGAAATTGTCAATGTCCTTATAGATTTTTCCATCAGTTCGCATGAACATACATAGTAATGGAAGACGTGAAAACATACGAATCTTACACGTCTTCCATAAATTGGTGCTGCCTATCGGATTCGAACCGATACATTTTCCCTTCTCAGGGGAACGACTCCTTCCATTGGTCTAAGGCAGCAAAATGGTGGGCTACGACAGGATTTGACACCTGTAATGTTGAGACTAGACATATCATCAAAGTGGTCGTCACATCCAATATGTCAACTTACTCAACGCCGAACTCAACTCGGTGCGTCTGCTATTCCGCCACACGCCCATATGAAAACTAGATGCCCAACCTCTTCCGAGGGTGTCGGGGTTTGAACCCAACTGGTTTTCCATTACAAGTGGATTACTTTTCCTTTTGGGATTTGCTGTAGAAACGGGCACCTAAATTGGAGCCACTTGACGGAATCGCACCGTCTAGGTCAGCTAAACCCGTTGCTGTAGCTATTTGTTCCGCTAGGACAGCCCGTTTGGTGGACCGTACGGGGATCGCACCCGTATGCATAAGTGGCATTAAATTGGTGCAGCCGTGGGTAGTTGAAACCCAACCATATCCGGGTAAGAGCCGGGTGCCGGTCCACTGTAGCTTCGACTGCAAAAAACTAGATACGGTTTTTTTCTTCCCTTTCGGGACCGCTGTCCTAAATTAGACGACCGAGCCATCTGGCGGCTCAGGCGGGATTTTCACCCACATTAGCGGTTTGACATAAGAGTTTTTCTTGCTGTCCGTATCTAAATTGGAGCCGAAGGTGGGATTCGAACCCACGAGGGATTTCTCCGTTAGTTTACAAAACTAATCCTGTCGTCCACTGAGGCACTTCGGCACTGAAATTGGTAGCCCTGCGGAGCGTCGCACTCACGACCTTATGCTTGAGAGGCATATGTCCTTCTCTTAGACGACAGGGCCATAAACGTGTTAATACATGGATTTGAACCACGCCGGATGCTTTTCCTTAAAGTGGGAGTCGCACCCACACGCTCTCCAGAGATTAAGCGGAATCGAACCGCATTTAGTTCCTATATTTATCAACACAAAAACAAGATGCGTTTTTTGCATACCCCTGCTCTACCACTGAGCTACCCCACGGTATTGGTCGTGGAGGGTGGATTCGAACACACCGACACAGGGTTCTTCATAGCATTTGGTTCGCTGTCCGCATCTTAATCATTTCAAACAAGCTTGACAGATAAGCTTTCCATTGACCCACGTCAAGTAATTGCTTCCGTCACGATTGTTGTGAATAGGAGTGAAATCTCCACAGTCATCACACAGATCAATCAATGCGTGATTTGCATAGTAAAGTTCCTCTTCAGGAGTAAGCTCTACATGTGGCTTTTCATCTTCCATAAATTGGCCCGGAATGTCGGTAACGCTCCGACCTCTTTAGTTTTTCAGACTAACGCTAATCTATCTCAGCTATTTCCGGTTTTGATTAGTTTCACAATCTCTTTGCTTGAAACTACTTCGCATTTTGCGGTGATTTCGACAATCCGTTTCTTAGGAATGTCGTAATGATCCTTGTGAAACCAACATTTTTTGATTCCAAGAGTATCCGCCATCTTGTGCAAATTGTCAAGCGAATATGGCTCACACACAAGATGTCGTTTGGTATCGCAGATGAATTTCATAAATTGGTCCCGCCTCTCGGAGTCGAACCGAGTTGTCTCGCTCTTCAGGCGAGTGCTGAATGACCGCACTAGCTCAAGCGGGGTGCGGAAAAGATAAGTGGGATTCGAACCCACGGAAATGTTTTACCATTTCGCCCGTCTGCACGACGGCACAATAAACCACTCTGACACTACCTTTTCCAAATTGGTGCTACCGGAGGGAATCGAACCCCCTATTCTCTTGGTTCGAAGCCAAGCATGATTCCATTATCACCACGATAGCATTAAAGACGGTTTTTAATATGGCTAACGTCGTCCCATATTCATGTTCGATTTCAGCCGTAACAAGTCAACATGCGTCACACAGACATCATGCCTGTGTGAATTCACTACTTCTTGCGAGCAGTGATATTTTTCGGTGTTGAAAACTAGAAATGATTTACGCCGCATCTTAACACTAAGAACTTATTATTTCTACGGATGGGCGATACCATCCACGGCGATTTAATTTGGCCCTAACAACTGGACTCGAACCAAGAACCATTCGGTTAACAGCCAAGCTCTACCATTGAGCTACTATGGAATTAACTTTTTTATACGCTTCCACACCGCTGCGGGTGAACATCCTAACATTTTTGCAACTGAATATTGAGATTTCTTTTGATTGACAATCAAATCATATAAGTCAATTTTATCCCAATCTATTGACCACGACAAGGTTGCTGCACAGGATTTGGAACATGTCTTTGACGCTGCAAACATTTCGGCTTTACAAACAGGGCAATTTTTAGTTGTTTTGCTTTTTTTGTCAAGAGATCGAAGCGTTTTGTAATCGGAAAATGATTCATCAAATTTTGATATGCTAAAAGGAATCTGTGTTACATTATCATGAACTTCTCCGTGACAATTTTTACAAAGCAACACACACTTACGTAACTCAACTACAATTGATGTCCATGCTTTTGGCCAAGCCCGAATACTTGCCAACGAAAACTCTTTCTGCAAAGGGTTAAGATGATGAATGTCTAACGACCGTTGGCATTTGTTATAGCCACAAATTCCACAGGAACCTCCAAATGCTTGAATTATACGTTCTTTGGTTCTGCGTCTCCAATCAATGACTCTTTGACTTTGTTTTGACATGGTAATAAATAGTTAACCAATAGTGGTTAATTACTTATTTTAGTAAAATGGCTGGCAGCAAAGGACTTGAACCTCCATACGGTTATTTCTACCGATTACGTCAGGGTAACAACCTGATCTCTTACCAATTAGAGTAACTGCCAATGAAAGTGGTGCCACTCCTTTTCGCTCATGAAACGAAAAGCTTGCAAGTTTTACGTGGCATAAATACATCAAACAATCTTTTAATGAATGGTAGCTGCAACCATTCTCCGTCTTCGTGTATTACTACGTCTGGCTAATGTTTCAAGCACTTCATACACATAGATTGCCTCGGAGTAGGGATGTAAAGTGGTGGGAGTTGGCGGAATCGAACCACCTACACATGCATGTTACTTGGTTTACAGCCAAGCGACCATCATTAGTCCTAACTCCCAATTAAAATGCAGCACCCAAGTTTCTCCATTCTTCTTTGACGAACCAGAGATTGACTGGTATGAAAGATTCGCCGAATCGGAGACTCCTAGCACTACCGTCATCAAACGCATAGTTTGAACTACCGTTGTGACGAACCTGTTCTACTTCTCGGTAGTCATCGCCTTGCCAATAGTCCATCCAATAGTGACCAGAGTTTGATTCCTTTTCTCCGAAGAGAATGGTTTCGCTACTCTGTTGAATTGCGGACTCTGGCATCTCAGCCCCTTGCGGAAGCGGAGAATTGTCGGTCAGGTCTTTTTTGAAATAGTCGTTGAATCCATTGAAGATGAAACTTCGTGGTGCCGAAATGTATGCATTTGGATCACCCGCCCCAAACGTAGCTGGTTTTGAAACATCGGACGGACAACGCAAAAACGTAGGCGTAGCAATGTAATTGCTCAACTGTGCTGGCCAAAAGTTCTGTGCTCCACCCAAGCGAGGCATGAACTTGTCATCGTTTTCATCGGCATACATCTTTGCAGACATTCCGAGTTGACGGATGTTGTTCACACATTGAATCTTTTGTGCAGACCCCTTTGCCTTTGACAAAGCGGGCAGTAACATGGCGGCAAGGATTGCAATGATAGCAATCACTACCAACAGTTCGATCAACGTAAATCCATTTTTTCGTTTCATATTGTTATTCCCAAAATTCATCTGTGTAAGCGACGCCTCCGTTTGTGTCGTCAATTATCTCATACGCCCCGTTCCGTTTTGCAAGATCAATCAGAGCATCTTTTTGAATTGACGTAGGACGCTTACCTTTTCGAAGATTGAAATGCACTCCGTATTGACCCATGTAACCAAACATGGTCACTCGGACCCATCCCAAATCGTACATGGTTCCATAGACATCTGACGACGGCATTCTCAGTTTATTCAGCATTTCCTTGGCGAACGCCGAATGTCCTTCAGTTGGAACAACGTGGAAATTTCCATCGGGGTCCAACCATGAAAACTGCTCGTATGAGTTTTCTTTAACGAGTTGTCTCAGTCTAATCATGAATACATGTCTTTTTTCTGAATGTCATCCATACCAAGGACCACGGGCTTGATAGCCCCTAACAACTTCAGAATCATTGCCAAGTTCACCATTGCCCCGCCGGTATTTGGTTGAGGACCATGCAGTGCTGCTGAATACATTTGATTGAAATCCTTAGTCTCGTTCAAAAGACCTTCCAACCCGGAAATCAACTTGTTCCATTCCTTACCGACCAACGAGACGGTTGATATTCCATCGGTAAGTTTGTCAAGGTTCATAAGCTCTTCGTTGAGAGTTTCTTTACGAACCTGTTTGATTAGGGCTTGAAGATCAGACTCATTCATACGTATAAATATGATCCAAACTGCGAAATGGCTCTAGTGCTTCGTTCCGCCCGAAGAAGTCCAAGGTAACAGCTTGGCATGATACTGTTTCATCACACTGGAATAAAGGTCAAACCTGCATGAACTTCTCCATGACAGCGACAACAAAGTAAAGTGCATTTTTGAGCTTCTTTTTTTAATCGCTCATACGAAATGGTGTTTCCTTTTTCTGCAATTGAAAACCCCTTTTGCATTGGGTCCATATGATGGAACACCATATTTCCCACACATTTGTTGTAACCACAAATTTTACACGCTCCCCCAAATTCCGCAACCAACCTTTCCTTATTATTTTTTCTCCATCGACTTACTCGTTCACTTCGGCATTTGCGGCACCGATGGGTTCCTCTTCCTTCAAGGATATAATCCGTTACTCCATGATATTCGCATTCTTTTTGTATAATCTTTTCCATGACTATACATAGTTGGCATAACAGTGAAAGTTATGCCAAGCTTACTTTTTGGCAACTCGAAGTTCTTTCTCCAAGTCTGCCGCTCGTTGCGTAATACGAGAACGTTGGTCTGCCGTCAACTCTTTGGAGGCGAGACGCTTTCCACAACGACTGAGACGATTACGCTTTTTGCCGAGAATGTGTCCTAGATTCATATGTTTTTTGTTTGGTTTTCTGAAAGTGGTGGGGACAGCAGGATTTGAACCTGCGATGTTCGCTCCTGATCAGCAATCTATGCAAGGGGTTTATCCTAGTTTATCCCCTACCTCACAGTTACTTACTAAGGAGTTGTTCACGGCTTCTAATGCCGATGGCTTTCGTCACTCTTGCCCACATCCCCGAAAATGGTGCCCCACGTAGGTATTGCACCTACCCAGCCCGAAGGCGTCTGATTTACAGTCAGAACCCCATCTTTAGAGGTATAGTGAGGCATATGAAATTGGTGCTCCCGACCGGACTTGAACCGATATACAACGCTAATCAGGCGAAGGGACTACATTATCTTACAGGAGCGGAAATTGGTAGCCCTGCGGAGCGTTGCACTCACGATTTGTTGGTTGAAAGCCAACCGTGCTTCTCTTGCACTACAGGGCCATAAATTGGTAGGGTGGTTCCGAATCGAACGGATGTTTCAACTGTGTCATAGTTGTGTGATGCCACTTCACTATCCTCCCCATAATCAAACACGTCAATGCCACGTATTCATCTATATGTTATTCAAGCGGTCGCAGTTTTTTGCGTTTTGTCCACCCACGTCTGGGGTTGTGTTTGAAATTGGTGCTCACGTCCAGAGTCGAACTGGAAACTCAACCTTCGCAGGGTTGCGTGATGTCCAATTTCACCACGAGAGCATAAAATGGTACACTTGGAGAGATTCGAACTCTCATAGAGCTTTCGCTACACAGCTTCGTAGGCTGCTGCCAATCCAATTTGACGACAAGTGCAAAAAGTGGTCGGGCGTCTGAGTGCTGCCCTCAGTGTCTCACCGTCCCAAACGGTGCGGATTGCTGTCTTCCTCACGCCCGACATGCGAAGGATCAACACACCGTCTTCCTATTGTATATGAGACAGAAATTAAGATGGGGAATAGGCACAGCTTCAACGTCAGATACTCCACTCATGAATGGTTCTTAGAACTCCGCTGCTCCGACACCCCCGTAAATTGGCTCCCGTTGATGGTACTGCCCCACCGCCTCATGGTTCAAAGCCATGCGTACTACTTTTATACTTGAAACGGGAATGAAATCGGATGGCTTGCCTCGTCAAACGTTTTTAAGACAAGGCTGACTAACAGAGTTTGTACTCTCTGTAAACCCATAAATTGGTCGCTCCGGTTGGCTTTGCTCCAACCACCCTTCCCTTATCAAGAGAACGCTCTGCTGAATGAGCTACGGAGCGAAATGGTCGTCATACGTGGTTACGCTCCACGGTCTTCCGCTTATCGGGCGGCTGCTCTACTATTGAGTTATATGACGAATGGCGGGATCGACGGGTGCTGCCCCCGCTATCTCCTGCGTGACAGGCAGGCGAGTCTGCTGTTCTTCCTCGACCCCAAATTTGATTTCCGCATCAGTGCTGCTCCCTCAACCATTTTCAGCTTTCCTTTTTCTGATGCATTCTTTACACCCCAATTTTCTGTTTGAGTGTGGCAATTTGGGCAAATCATTCCCAAGTTACTGCGGCGATTGTCACGAGTATTGCCATTTCTGTGGTTTACTTGTAATCTCAATGGTTTATTATTCCATTGAGTACTTTGACCACATTCATAACATTTTTGTTCAAGATGTCTATAACACCATCCACGAATGGATTTATCATAGATAGAGTTTTTAATGAGACGAGCTTCGACTTGAAAATTTCCCCAACATCGTTTTGAACAGAATCTAGTATCCTTATTTTTAGGACACGCAAACTCATTTTTACAATATGGACAGACAACCTGATATATCATTTTCACATTATCGTATAAATGGAAAAACATGTCAAGTTCAAATTGGCGGGCATACGGAGAATCGCACTCACGAACTCCTGTGTGACAGACAGGTAGGTTCCTCTTACTTTATATGCCCAAAAGCGAGATACCATTTTTTGGTTTGTTGAATAAACAAGTTTTTTGGTTGCTGTTAGTATCTCAAATTAGATACCGAAGGTAGCCTCCCACACCGTTCACACGGGGGTCTAAGCAGAGTTTCGCTCCTAGTGTCCCCTTCCGGGGCTTACTTACCTACTAGCTCAAATTGGTCGTCGTTGTCATGACTTCATCCACGCATCTCCAACGTTAGTACAGTGTTGGTGTCTTAGGTTTTAGACGATCAGACGATAAATTGGTCTCCCCGATAGGATTTGAACCTACATTATTCTTGACCCCAAATCAAGTGCCATACCAAGTTAGGCGACGGAGAGATGTGAAGTGTCATGTTCTCAACATGAAGAGCCATTGCTATGTTGACCGAGTGTTTACTCGCTCTCTGACATATTCTGTCTTTCACTTTACAAATTGGTGGACACAGGCGGGACTTGAACCCGCAATTTTCTCATTGCAAGTGAGACGCATTACATTGATGCTACTGGCCCGAAATAGTTTTCTGAGGATTTCACACTGAGATCGCAACGGAGTTGCACCGTCTTGCAAATGTCTCACTTGTTCTGTGGAGCTTGCGGCTTTCACATCTATCTCATTCCACTAGGTTAACCGAACATTGATTAACCTATCAAATTGGTGGTCCCTCTCGGACTCGAACCGAGTTCCAACTGGTTAAGAGCCAGTGCTTCACCATCAAAGTTTAGAGACCAGAAGTCGGTTTTTGAAGATTTACATGACCTTGTGGAAAGGGCATTACTTCTGGTTCACCGAATGAAGAACCAAATTGATTTATTTCAGAGATTATTTTCTGTAATGTCGTGTGCCATTTATGTTTTTACGGCCAAACGTCAACGTCATACTATGACAATTCCAACACAAAAGCATTAAATTTTCAGGAATGTTATTGCAAGCATTCCCATCTTTATGTTCCATTGTCAAATTTATTGGTTTATCCAACCAATCTGTAAGATGACAACTTTCACATTTATGTTCTCTGTTGTTTAACAACCATTTTCGAACTTGTCCATTTGTGTATGAATAAGTGATTTTTCCGGTTTGGAGTTTCTGCTCCCATTCTTTTTTTCTTCCTTTATTCGCACACTCAGACGAACAGTATTTTCGGTTTTTTGTTTCATTGCCACATTCTTTACACAATTTTTTTGTAAACATTCCATGTTTGAATCTGCCAGTTTTATGATGTAAATTGTTATAGGTAGCAGAACATTCTGAAGAGCAAAATTTCGTTTGCCACCGTTTAGTTAAACTATTACCACATTGGTTGCATTCTCGAAGTATTGTCATATTCTAATAAATATGATTCAATGGTTCAAAACTACAACTTAAATGGAGCCTCGGAAGGGAATCGAACCCCCGTCTCAACTTTACGAAAGTCGCATAATACCATTATACGACCGAGGCAATTGAAATTGGGGTGATGTACGGGTTACGCTCCCGCTCTACAAGCTTCACAAGCTAGGATGCTACTATTACAACAACATCACCATAAAAATTTTCTCGTGTTGGCGTTCCAACTCCTGAAGGCTCAAATGCGATGTGCGGGTGCCTTCTGTGCTACAAGCAAATCTACTTCCCCTACTTTTTACGATATTGTGCTACCTTAGCATCCGCAACGCCTGTCCAGCCTTTCTGCCTTTCTGCTGGCTCACGTTTTTTATGGTTGCCCATCGCATTGTTGCGTTAAGGATTTATATGTAGCCTTTACGTATATCCTCAGTTACCTTGAAGTGTTAATATACACTAAACGAGAAATTGGCAGGCAGTGTAGGTTACGCTCCCACTTAACCGGATTTGGAGTTCGGTCTGCTTCTAAAGCAACTGCCTATAAATTGTGGCGGTAGCGACCCTCGTCTTTTCAGACGCACGCTGTTTCCGCAAATTGGCAAGCGGAGTCGGTGCTGCCCCGACCAAGCTGAGTTTTGGAGACTCTACTGTGCTGCTGGCACCCCGCCTATTTGTTTTCTTCCCAATGAATAATTGCATGACAATTTCTACAAAGAACATCACACTTTTCAATCTCTTTCAAAATTCGTTCTTTGCTCCATCCATCGGCAACTGCTCGTGATACTTCTATTTCTTTTTTCTTAGGATCACGATGATGAAACGTAAGAACAGCAACGTGTGATGCTCCACAATTACATTGAAGAGTTTCTTTGAGAGTATCCATCCATCGCTTTAATTCTTCCTTACGTTGAATAATCTTTTTCTTGGCATGTCTTTTGTTAGAAGCATACCACTGGCGACGATATTGTCGCAATTTTTTAACATGTTCTTTTCTCCATTGTTCTGTTGGCATAAGACTACATATTTCTTATAGTCTCCAAAACACGTTAAAGGGTTTGAAAATTGGTAGGACGCCACGGTACTGCCCCGTGTCCTTCCGGTTAAAAGCCGGTAGCTTACCACTATTAGAGCTTGCATCCCATTTTATGTTTTTTGAAAACTATTTATGTATGGCGAGACAACATAAGACTCGCCACAACACTTATGAAAGAACAAATTTTGAAATTGAGAGGCGAAGGCAAATCATATTCTGCCATTGAAAAAATAACGGGAGCATCCATGAGCACGATCCGCTATCATTGCTCTCCACATTACAAAGAATGTGCCCAAAAACGAAAATCAAAAAGTCGCCGTAACAACTTGACATTGTTAAAAGAACTTGGTGGAGGTAAATGCCAAATTTGTGGCTACAACCGTTGTCTAAACGCATTGGAATTTCATCACAAAGATATGACAACCAAGTTAGAATCAGTTTCCGAACTGTTGCGACTTGCATCCATTGATGTGGCAAAGGAAGAGATTAAAAAATGCAATCTTCTTTGTGCTAATTGCCATCGGGAAGTTCATGCAGGTATTGCATTTGTTCCCTAAATTAAAGGGATTTGTGAACCTTCGTTGGTAGCATCAGTGTCCCCACTGATACCGGCGTCTCCGATTTCCCACGGCTCGCCTCTACGGGTGCTTTTTCTAGGTTGAACAACACCATGTAAACCTATCAAAATCTACTTTCTCAACTTACCACTCGTGAACTTCTACGTCAAGAACTTTCTTTCCATCAACCACGCTCAAGTTCACTGAGCCATGTGAGCCGCACAAGTCGCACTCACTTTCCGAAGCAGAAAAGGATACCTTTTCCTTCGGGAAGGTCACTTCTTTTCCATTGACCTTCAAAACCACACCGACAAATTCAACTTTTTCTTTCACAGCGTTCTTTCTCTTCTTTGTTGTTTTCGGGCAACAAAAAAGCCGAGGATTTTTTCCTCGGCTCTTGGTGTAAGGTATGTGAGTACGTTACATCATGAGCCGAATCCTTCTGGGCGATCATTGAGATAAACATTCTTTGTCAGACTAATCTGAACAGAGAGGTTCTCTCCCTTGATTGCCAAGGGGCTAAACCATTGTTTATGTTGTGATCGCATTGTTCTCATTTGCTTGCTAATAAATAGCGTGCTAGTTTTCTTTTCGCTCGGAAAACAGTTCCGAACTTTCATTTACGAGAGACATTATACCGCATCCACGGCAAATGTCAACTACTTTTTCATCTTTCTTGCACTTTTTTCACAAGTGCTTGAAACTGAGTGTTTTAGACTCAAATTTGGAGTACCGTGTTGGAATCGAACCAACGTCTAAAGGGTTGCAGCCAATCGCATGTGCCACTCTACGAACGGTACATATCCTCGTATTGGATTAGAGCCAACGCTTCTCCTTACGGAGTGTGCTATCACTACACCAACGAGAAAAAATCAATTCCACTTCCACAGTTGACCTTCCAATTGAAGGTCGCCTGCGTCTTTTGCCATTTCACGAGTCACTATAACATACTCGTCTTCCTTGTCAAGATATTGTTTGTAGATCAAACATTCTTCACAAGAAATGCCATCGGGCAATTCACGTTCTTGCTTACAATTGCTACAAGTTGTCATGATTCGTGTCGCCCGTGTCTTGGATTCATTTCAATCGCAAGCCACGGATGATCGAATGAGGACAGTCGGAGAAGGTCATCCTTCTTCATCGGTGACAGTCCCAACGATAAACGAATTTCATTTGCTTGAAATTCCTTTCCACTGTTCACTCCCGACTTATAGACTTGCATCAGAATATACCGATGACTCAAATCCACTTGAAATCCTTGAAGCCACACAGAGACTTCCGGCCAACCTTGCATCTCCCACAAAACCCACGTATCCTTTCGGGCGACTGCACGAAACCCAAGCTCGTGCATAAAATCAATTTGTTGTTTTTCAACTGCCGGTGATTGGTCATACACCGTTGATTCGTTGGCGTAACTATTTTCCATTTGGTATCAAATTGGTCGTCGTGAACGGATTCGAACCGATAGAGGATGACTTATTTTAAGTAAGTTGCTTGTGCCAGCTTCGCTTATCCACACGACGGAAATTGGTGCCCACGAACCGATTCGAACGGATAAAGGATGACGTGTTTTGAGCACATTGCTTGTTCCAGCTTCGCTTATCCACATGGGCAAAATGTTCAGTGTTTCAGGTCACTCGGCATCCAGCAGCCAACAGTCGCCCTGTCGCAAGCGTCCCGTATCAATCCCTTTCGGGGTATGATGTCAAATCGGTATCTGTAGCCGCCCTCAATGACACTGAACAAATTATTCTAAATCTTTCAACGATACAGGAACTCTACATCCTTTTTTGTCTCCTGTCAAAAACTCAATCTGAACCCATTCTCCTTCTTTGTCCTTGATGTTCAATTCCTTGATCACCTTAACTTTTTCGTTTTTATAGGACTGAGTTTTTTTCATCTCTGAGGTCGCTTTGCGTCCCCGCATGAGTTGCTTTGCATCTCACAAAATGGTAGCGGAGAAAAGAATCGAACTTTTCTGAAGATGCTTATGAGACATCCCAGTTCACCAGAACTGTACCCCGCAATAAAATGGTAGTCCCGTAGGGAATCGAACCCTATCCCGGCACTAATCTAGTGCGAATTCGATCATAAGTCGAACGTCCCTCCAAGGGTCAGGACCAAATTGGAGCCACATGACGGTACTGCCCCGTCGTCTCAGCTTTACCAAAGCCGTGTAATGCTTTTATACTAATGCGGCAATCTGTCAGTTTCATTTATCTATGGTCAGAATTATTTCCGCTGACTCGGCATTTCCACTGACAAAATTTGGAGCGTTAGGAGGAAGTCGAATCCTCACCTATGAGTTGGAAGCCCATCATGCTGCCGTTCAAAACACCACTAACGCATCTTGCTATAGCCTTTGACCGAGGGGCTGTGTTGTTGTCTGATAGTGAGGGAATGTAACGACCGACTCTGACTCACTCTGCGGCTCCATAGAAGGCTTTGGCGAAGCATATTCGTTGTCTGCTTCTTCCTTCGACAACACCAACTCTAGCAAAAATTGGAGCACCATGTCGGGATCGAACCGACCTATTCAGCTTGGAAGGCTGACACACAGCCACTATGTCAATGGTGCAAAATTGGAGCGGGTGAAGGGAATCGAACCCTCACTTCAACATTGGCAATGTCGTGGGCTACCACTACACCACACCCGCATGACGATTGGTAAATTACTCCAACCGACGTTCACGTTTTTCATGTTAGGTCCAAAACGTAAGTACAAACAACCGTTGCCTTTTTAATCTAGGGAAAGTGCAACTAACCCAAAATTGGTGCCAGATACTGGTTCTGCCCCAGTGCATTCGCCTTATGAGAGCGTTAGGCTACTATTACATCAATCTGGCATTTATACCGACACTCTACTGCATAAATATGGTCATGTCAACAAAAAATGTCACTTTTTTGGTGAAACCCTTTACGAGTAGCGTGGGTGAAGTATATCCCATCCCTTGAAATTGTCAAGTGGAAAGTTTACTTTGCCAGCTTTTTATCTTCGTCAGGCTTGAGAGCGGGCGGTTTAAGCTTGAAGTCCTTCATGAATGGCTTAAACGGATTTGGCAGAATTACTTCATCTTCGCATTCATCTGTCTCTTTGTCAAGAAGTGGAATTTTCTTCAGTTCTTCTGCCGAAGGCATTGGTTTAGAAGAATTTAACGCCCATTCAATTCCTTCTTCCTTTGCCCATTCTTGCATTCTACGAATTGGAGCAATATAATTGAGACCGGCACCCCTCATTCTCATGACAAGTCCTACGCACTTCTGATTTTCATTGAAAACACCACCACCGCTTGAACCCGGATAGACAATCAACGAACTTTGGTCATAGACATAATCATCGTAAACACGACCGACATAAGAAAACATTCCTGTGGTAAACATTGGTTCACCATAGGGAAATGCGAAAGCGTACAGCGGCTCTCCGAGTTTTGGAATTCGTCCGGACAGATCAAATTCGACTTTGTTGTTATTGAAAAATTTACCATTCACTCGGAGAACCGCCAAATCATTGCCCTCGTCGTCGGGGCTGCATTTGATTAAAGTGGCTGAGAGATTGGTTGTATATGCAAACTTCCCATTGATTACAACATCCTGAGAGACTGTGAGATTGGTGTAATATGTGATTTCTGTTGGAACCACCGAGCGGATTTTGGACATAGGGATTTTTGGTCCAATATACACAAATGGTATAGTCTCTCGGTGAAGACATACATGTCCAGCGGTCCATACATAAGTTACATCTTTTCCATATGCATCTTTTCTAGTGAAAGCAATACCCGAACCAGATGAGCCGATTGGGGTTTTTACTCTGACAGAGATGGAGGAGAGGTAGTCGGGGACAGTTGTTGGGTTAGCTGCCCGAAGTCCGTTCATACTTAGCAGCACTACTAACAGTATAATAAACTGTAGTGCCTTCACAACACTAATAAATATCTACTAATAATCCGAAAAACTACGGATTATCGATCATCTACGGAATCGTCGTCTGCCTTCCAACCACCCTGTTCATATGCTTGAATGTCTTGGGCGTTCTGATCAACGTAATCGCTGTACTCAGATTCAATGTGATCTTCCACTAATCGAGAAATCTTTTTTGCCGACGCAGTTGCTTTTTCTTCGTCCCGAACATCTTGGTCAGTAAATGCAACATCGGCATCTAGTTTATATGCGATGTCATGAATTTGACCACCTTGAATTAAAATGCTGGCGTAGATGGTGTATTCTGGAAAATAAGTCAATTCGTCGGTGGATGTAAGTCTCAAATCAATTGTGGTTTCGATTGAGTCACTCCATTCGTCATCATTAAAGTTTCCTTGAACCCGAATACTTTTGGATAGGGGAACATGACCCTCGCTCTTCAATGTCACTTCCCAATCAGGAGCGACTGCCCAATGTTCCTTCTTCATTCCGAGGACAATTTTGAGCAGAATAGCTTGAATCTTTTCATTCATACAGGTATAAATATCACTGTACTAAAGAAAGATGCCCACGATTTTAGAGAAGAAGACGTTCGGGACGATTCCGAGAATTCATCAAAAGGTCGGGAATGTTGCCGAGTCCACAGAGATACTATTTTAGTCATGATGCATAAATCCATTCATCTTTTCCGATGAATCCCAATATGTATAAGTGTATGCGAACCAACCTAAAAAGTCAAGATGATTTTATAAAGCAAGCAATCACCAAACATGGCAAGAAATTTGATTATTCTAAAGTCAAATATGCCAACAATAGAACTCCGATTGAAATCCTATGTAACCAATGTCGGAACACGTTCTATCCAAACCCGTACAATTTCCTTAATTGTAAGAACTGTCCGACCTGTACAATTACATCACAGCGAAAGAGTTCCAAAGAATTCATTGCTTTAGCAACGGCAATCCACGGAGACAACTACGACTATACCAATACCACTTATGTCAATGCTAAAACCAAGGTTAAAATCAAATGCAACATGTGTGATCAATCATTTCTTCAATTGCCACGAGGACATTTATATGAAGAAAGTGGGTGTCCTTATTGCCGCCAATCTCACGGTGAAGAAAAAATCACCTTGCTTCTTCGCTTATTAAACATTCCATTTCATAGTGAACACAAATTCAAAGGATGTGTAGGAAAGCACGGAGTTGCATTACGATTTGATTTTTATTTGCCAAAACAAAACATGTGTATTGAATACGATGGACGACATCACTTTGATAAAACAAGTAAGTATTGGTCGCCATCAATTCAAGAAAATGACTCCATCAAAACTGAGTTTTGCAAACAAAAGGGAATAAAATTGCGACGCATTCCACATACAGAAATTAAGAAAGTAGAAGAGACACTCAGAACAGAACTGTTCTCATAAATCATGAGTAAGAGGATTTTCATCGCTTTGAAATTGGACCTTCAAGTTTCTCTTTCGCCAACTGTTGCTCAATCAAGCTCAACTGCTTCCATACTCGGTCCATATTGGAACGGATTTCGTTGGCTTGCTTGGATTCCGACCCTCCTTGCATGATGTAGCAAAGAAGCTGATCATTCAAGGAAATATACTGTTCAAAAAGAGTGCTGTTCATACAACAGTCAATTCACCGAGCCACAAATCTCCATAGCTTTCAACCCCATGATAGTCGCCATCAACAACCAGCAACACAAGAAAATCGGTGGATTCAATGTGGCATGAGTGTTCATACCCACCGACTTCCATGCCGTATGCTCCTTCATGCTTTGAATCATGCAGTCGCCAAATTTTTGCTCCCTTGGGAACGATGTATCCCCAATGAGAGAACATGGCAAGGATTTCCTCCTTGGTGTGCTTCTTGGCAAGCTTTGCGGCACGTTTCAGTTTGTTGATTTGATCCTCAACATCTTCTTGCAATTCTTCAAGCTCGTGAAGTTTTAGGTTTTTGATGTCCATAAATAAGTTTCAGTTTTTGGCTTCGTGATAACTGCTTGATTTGATACTCTCGCCTCATTGCATCCGACTTTGTATCAAACTCTTCAAAATACACGAGCACCACGGGTAATCTGGTTCGGGTGTATTTAGCACCCTTGCCTTTGTTGTGTACGACACACCGCCGCTCTATATCAGTAGTGTAGCCCGTGTAAAGGGAATTGTCAACACATTTTAGAATATAGACAAAATGTCTCTCACGAGAACTTTCTTCGGTCTCGGTGTTTTCCGGCATCAGATTTGAAAAGAGTGTTGGGCGATTGTTTTCTACGCCACTTGAGAAACTTTTGGAATCCTTCATTGGCGAGAATGATGTCAACGTTATTGTAAACGTCACGAAGTTCGTTGTGGGACCATGTTTTGTGTATGTAATCCTCGCATGTTTGGCAAGTGGCAACGATCTCCGTGCCTCCTTTGCACTTGGGGATAATATGATGCCCACGAGTCCATGTATAGAACCCACAGAACACGCAATTGTCCATTTGTGCAGCCATTAGTACCAGAAATGTTTGAACACAGTGGTTGTCCACCACGCTTCTTTGCCTTGTGAACGAAGTTTAGAAACTCGTTCATCAGCCGCTTCTTTTGTGCCGCAGGTTCGCTCGTAAGCAGGAATTTTGTGCAGCATGTACCAAATGTAGTACCAAGTCATGACGCTTCCTTTGCAGCTTCAATATACTTTCGCATCCATCGCATAAAAAGCATAGCTTTCTCTTCGGCTGGTAGCGTAGCTTTTGATGCGGGATCATCCACATCTTTCAATGCTACAGGGAAAAGAAGACCGTCTTCATGTTGATACCAAAACTCACGGTCACGGTAATAAGCAAAGCGAACTTTCTTATCTCCCTTGACGAGATCGATGATTTTTACCGTCGCAGGATCGACGTATTTAGTGCTCATGACAAGTACTTTAGCATGATTGGGCATGATTTGTCAAGAAAACAAAAAAGCGAGGAAGTGATTCCTCGCTTCGGGGGCGGGTTAAGCCCTCCACCATTTACCAATTGCTCGGTAAATTCTCAAACTGTATAACCAGCATCGGCGAAAATCTTTAACGCACGAGCGTATTTCATTTTCTGATAATCATTCGGGGCGTCGCCGAGATTGGTCTTAATGTCGGCAATCTTGACTTCCACGGCATCCGCATTTCTCAGAACTTGTTGCCAATACACGACGTTGGTATCATTCTTTCGGTGGGTAATAGCATCCACCGCATCCACAATGTAATTGGGGAATCCTGCATCACGCAAATCTTGAATAGAGACGTGGGTGTCTTCCACTACGTCATGGAGCCATGCAATTGGCTTTAGGCGGGAGTCAACAGCATTTGCAACTGCTTCGGGATGTTTAATATACGGGGTTGTCTTGTCATTGCGGAACTGACCAGTGTGTGCCTCAGTTGCAATTTTCTTGGCAAGATTGATCCAGTAATCTAGGGTTTTTTCTGTGTTGTCGTTCATTTTTCTCTTCTTTGCTCTTGAAGCCTATACCAATTGAGCGTTTTTGTCAAGCCTTCTCGGAGTGATATTTTTGGTTTCCAACCCAATCCAAATAGGCGAGTTGTGTCTAAAATTCTTTTTGGAGTTCCATCGGGTTTACTTGTATCCCAAACGATTTCTCCTTTGTATTCGGTGACTTCTGCAATCTGTTCAACCAATTCCTTGATGGTGAAATCTTCGCCGAAGCCGATATTGATGATTTGTCCATCACTATAATTATGCATCAGAAATTCACAAGCATCAGCCATGTCATCAACATACAGAAATTCTCTGCGGGCTGTGCCGGTCCCCCAACACGTAACCGATGGAGAATTGGTGGCTTTTGCTTCCAAAAACTTGCGAAGAAGGGCAGGAATGACGTGAGAGTTTTCGGGATGGAAATTGTCGCCCTCACCGTACAAATTACACGGCATTGCGGAAACATAGTCATGTCCGTATTGTTTTCGGTATGCTTGACACATTTTGATACCGGCGATTTTTGCGGTAGCATACCACTGATTCGTTGGCTCCAATTCTCCTGTGAGCAAATACTCTTCTTTGACGGGAACCGGAGCAAATTTTGGATAAATACAGACACTCCCAAGGAACATCAACTTCTTGACGCCATGCCTATGGCACGCATCAATGACGTTTGTTTGGATTGCCAAGTTTTGATAGATGAATTCGGCGGAATACTTGTCATTCGCATGAATTCCTCCAACTCGTGCCGCCGCATTGATGACATACTCTGGTTGTTTGACATAGAAAAAATGCTCTACCTGTTCTTTGTCTGTCAGATCAAGCTGGCTATGGGGAACCGTGACGATGTTCCAATATCCATTGCTTCTGAGTCTGCGAACAAGGGCACTGCCGACCAGTCCCGTGTGACCTGTAACGAATATCTTGCTGTCTTTATCCATCATAACGTGTTATTGTAATCTTTTTTAGCAAAAGTTCAAGTTATTTTAACTACTGCCATTGGTCGTCAGTTCTAACCATCTTGCCGAAATCATTTCAGCATAATGAATAGAGTCCAATCCATAGTTCCCAAGACAAATGCCATCGTTAATTTCAACCAATGCTATGTTTCGATTGGAATCATTCAAAACTCCCAAATCCAACCCATATGCAACAGGGGCGGAAGGTTTATAGGCATTGATTGCTTCCTTAATAATCTCCACATTCAGTGGCAACGACCAATCACCATGATAATGTTTGACTCCAACAATTTCATTTTCATGAACATATACCCTATATTCAGATAGAAATTCAACTGGATCACACACAAAAACTTCATGGTCTGATTCCATTTTGGCAGTCCGAATTGTGTCCAGAAGCGTGGACAAGACCTTTCCATTAAATTGTTTTTGAATAACGGACTTGATAAACTTATGTCCTTCAAGGGCTTCGTCTCGTGCATCTATCCATTTCTTTCTTTCAAATTTTCTATGCATGAAAGGAATAAGCTCCGTTGGATATGGATTGATACCAACGTAGTCCCATGCAAAGACCCGCTTGATGATTTTTCGGCAGGAGCCTACGCCCGCAAAGACGGGTGTCTGTTCGGTTACTGGAATGGTAGCCTCAAAATCTTCTTCAAATTTAATGACTTCATACCCGATTTCATCAAACCCTTTCCATGCCACATAATAGTTGACATCTGGAAAGTTTCCCTTGCGTGTTTTTACAAATGCTTTCATATGATGTTACTTCTTGTTGTAGTAATCGGGTATCTTATCCCAATCCACCTTGTATTTCAAGGACAATTTCTTGCCCGTCTCAAATGCCGTGGAAGCTTCGGAGACATTACTTGAATGCGTCAGTGCCTTCAACTTCTTCAACGTATTGAATTGATCCAATGTCAAATGCCCGAAGAGAAAAGACTCCATGTCTTCTGGTTCTTTCAGGTGGGCTTCTTCACGGTCTTCGGTAGCAAACTGTTGATTGACTTTCTTTCGTCGGTCCTCTGCAACTGTTTGACTATGAAGCTCTTTCAGCTTCTCATCGAGAATAGCGGTTAGTTCCTCGGCAGACAAATCTTGCTCTTTGTCGTCATGACTCAGTTGTTTTGTCTTGAGAAGAACCTCATTGATGGCGTCTCGCTGGCGATACTTCATTGCATCTCTTGGCTCAGATTCTCGGAGCAAGAAATACAGCATGTTCAGGATCGGAGTGTAAACTGTGGGGACGAACTTACCATAGGTCGCCATAATTTGGTCTTCTGACAAACCTTTGGATGTCCCTTCAGTAAGAAGTTTTGCTCTGAGTTCTGTGCCCTCAATGATTTCTTCCCGATACTTTGAAGCGTATTCATCGGCGGCAGTCAACAAGTCTTCTTTGTTCTTTTTGACTTCTTCAACTTTTTTGGTAAGACGCTTCCCGAAATCGGGGTCGTCACGCATGATTGAAATTAGAGATAAGCTACTCATAAGACTCCTTCCATTTCTTGACAGAATTTCACCCATTTTTCGGGAGGAGGACTAACAATCCCAACGATTCCTCCAACAATGGCACAATTTGTATCAACGTCGCCAAATGCCATTGAGGTTTCGACGATTGATCTCTGATACATGTTCTCCGCAGGATATGCCAACAATGCTTTATGAGCAAGCCAGCAACACAGAGGAACCGTATCTTGACATGTAACATGGGTTCCATTGCCCAAGATTTCTCTTGCCTTTCCAATGGGTGTATTGAGAGGCATATCAATTGCACGTTTAATGCCTTCTCGCACTTGTCCATCGGGTATAAAGAAATACACCGTGCTCAACAAGTTACTATCATCCAATGGAGTTTGACATTGTGCAAGGGTTGTGACATAGTATGATGCCGCAGCAATTGCCACTGCACCGGCAATGCCTTCAGGATGACAATGAGTAACTTCGGCAGATAAACGGGCAAGTTCTCCCAACTCATTCAAGTTCTTGGTGCCAGCAAAGAACGCTCCGAGCGGAGCAATTCGCATAGCCGAACCATTTCCACAAGAACCTTCTTTGGTCTTCCCAAGTTGTTCTTGACGCTGTTTAGACAATGTGGAATTTACATCCTGCATTGAGTATTGAAACTGTTTGGAGAACTGATTCAATTGAGAACCAAACTTTGCTACACCGTTTTCAAGTGCAGCAAGGATGTCGTGAACGTAGTATAGTTGACCGAGATTGCCAATGCAATCCCCAATCCATACTCCTTCGAGGGATTTTTTCGTGTATTCGTTGACCATATGCTGTGTGTGTTAAGGGTTAGTTATAACTCTTTTTTTGAAGCTTCAATCTCTATTTTGATCTGCTCTTCCATCAAACTTAGCTGTTTTTCAAGCCGAGATTTTTGTTTAATAAGCATACTGAGATTGTGCTTCTCTTGCCATTGCTGAACATCTTGACGAGGATTGGTTGGTCGTTTGAAGAGAGGGATTTCTTCATTTAGTCGGTCAATCTGAGCACAGACCGAATGGAAGTGCTCCTTCAATTTACGATAATCATCCACACGTTCAATTGCACTGAACGCAGAATGCCATTCTCGCAGTTGTTCGGGCGTTGGCATAACTTACCGTCTGTTTTCGACAAACGAGTAAAACTTTCTTGCGAGACTCAATAACTGTTCTTCGGTGGGTTTCTTGTAATCGCCACTGGAGTCTTCAACCTTTGCCCAATCAATTGCCATTTGAAGAACGTCGGCACGAATTTCATATGCATTTCGATTCGTAGCAACTGGCTTTTTCGGAGTCTCTTCTCGTTCTTCTCGGTCTGGTTCGGGTGTTTCGTTTCCAAACAGGCGTTGAATCGTCTTACGATTCATTTTGATTTTCCCGCCTCCAACAGCGATATTATCGCCTTGACTCTCAACCTGAACGTCGGCATTGACAACCAAGTCTTCTGGGCGGGGATGAGCAACGGTATTGAACAAAGTCAATGTGAGATTGTTGCTTGTGGTAGGATTGAAGATAAGGACAAAATCTTTTGCATCATCAAATTTGACATCAAAGCTTGATACTTCGGCATCTTTGGGAAGAAGACTACGAATCAAGGTTTGGTCCACGGAGGGAATGTTTCGCATACTTACTGCGGCGACCCTCTTCATGGAAAGCAATACACAAAGCACCATCGAACCTTCATACGACATGTGCTTTGGATAGTCCGCCATTTTCTTGCGGAACGTGGTGATTAGTTTTTCGGTTTCAAGAACAACTTGAGATTTGACATAGGGTTCTTTAGGTGTAACTAATTCTTGAACTTTTGACTCGGTTGAATCAGTAATAACTTTACAAGCCCGTGGGAAAGATTTTTCCAAAGCTTCTTTAGCATTTTGAAGAGCATTGGGTCGTTCCTCTTTGATTCCATTGAGAATGGAATTAGTCTGGACTTTCTTATCGGGGGATGTTTTGGAATTGTCTTGGTTGTCATTTCCACCAAAACCAATGCCTTCTTCGAGGATTGCACTCATATGTGACCTTTCTGTGTATGTGTTGTCTGTTAACAAAATAGTTGACAAGTGTGTTCATAACGTACATAGCTATTATCCAAACAAAAATGAAAACATTTTGTAATATAATATGTGTTTTTAGAAAAACATGACATACATATTTTTATGACACAACAGTTAAAAATTACCAAAACGTGTATTGGATGTTTATCTGAATTACCACACTCAAATTTTTACATGGCTAAAAAAACAGGTGTGTATTCCTCACGTTGTAAAAAATGTGATATTATCGAAAATCAACGTCGCTCTAGCTCTTCTTATAAACGGCGTTCGGCAATTCTATGTAATGCGGCAAAAAGTAATGGTAAAAAGAGAAATTTGTCATTTGAAATAAACCAATATGATGTCATACAACAATACGAAAAACAAAACGGACGATGTTATTATAGTGGAGTTTCGATGACATGGAAAACTGGAGATTCTACCCTTATGAGTATTGATCGAATAGATTCTTCCAAAGGATATTTGAAAGACAACTTTGTATTGTGTTGTTGGGACGTTAATCAAATGAAGCGAGAACATTCCGAAAAAAGTTTCTTGACGTTGTGCCAAACCATTGCTACATTTTCCAAAATACGAAGATTTGATAATCCGTAGATATTTATACCAGTATGGTAAAACTGCTCGATCTCGTCAGCCCACAAGTTCTTGTCCTTGAAACCAAGGACGCTAACTTGCCAGAGGAATTCAAAGTTAGGGATGTTGGTCTTGCATTCTTGAAGTCTCGTGTAGATGCTCTCAATAAGAAAGCTGCCAAATACAAAGTTCCTCCTATGGCAATCCGCATCTTAAAGGAGGAAATGGTCAAGGAAATCCACCCCGACATCAAGAAGATGCAGATGTCACAACCAGTTGTGTTTGCGTTAGATAAGGCGATTCTTGACGACCCCAATTCATGGGTTAACGTCAAAGAATATACCGTGAGAATTGAGGGCAAAGCTCCTCAAGTTGAAGGTTACGAGTTTGTTGCTCGCCTTGAGCATACTCCCGAAGGAAATTTCGTTTACACCAATCCCAACTCCTCAGTATCAAACCTTCCCGCAGAGTTCAAATCAATGAATCAACGCTGCGACGTTTGCAATACGAACCGAGACCGGAATGACACCTTCATCATCAAGATGGAGCAAGATGACCCTAAGAGATTTCCGACCAAGAAGGCAGGAGATTTACTGATTGTCGGACGCAACTGCCTAGCACGTTTCATGCCCGGTATCTCCATTGCGAGTCTCGTTGCCTACACAAAGATGATTGAGAATCTTCGTGATGATATTTCCCAAGCGGGCGAAATGGATCAAGACTCCGAAGGAGGAATGGGTGGAGGGGGAGGAAAGTATTATGAAGATACTGACCATCTGTTGAAATTTTTGCTCGCCACGTATCTCTACACTGGAACATATATTTCCAAAAAGCAAGCCAACGCCGATGCGGAAATAGGGAAGACTACTCAATCTACTCTAAACCGTGCCTTAGAAGAAATGCGTCCCTCTCCTCAAGTCAAAAATCCTGAACACCGCTATCCAGTTTACTGGAGAATACACCACGACGAAGAATTTCTCAAGAAGGTTGAAGCATTCATGGAAGAGTTTCATGCTTGGCTAAAAACCAAGGACTTTGACGCAATGGCGAAAGAGAAGCCAGACTTCGCCGACTTCTTTCACAATCTAAAACTGGTTTCGGGACAAGAATATCTCCGTGGAAACCACTTCGGGTTCTACGCTGCCCTTGTTCAATTGTTCATCCGAGACAAACGAGACGCCGAAAAGAAAGCCGATGCCGAAAAACAAATGGCAGCACTTCCTGCATCTCCCGTCAAATTTGATGCAACACTTGAAAAGAAACGTCTTCGTGACGTTGCTAAAGAAACCGAAGTCAAGCGGCTGGCGGCTGGGGGAATGGACGAGAAAGCCATCAAAAAGGCTATCCGTGGCAAGGAATGGGGATGGGAAGTCACCGTCAAAAAGATTACCGAATACGAAAAGACCCAAACCTTTGGATATGGAGATTCTGGCATTGGTTATCGTATCTCTTTCCGAGACGATTATGGAAACGATTTTTTGTGGTTCTCTTCAAATGCCGATGGATTCGCTGAGAACGGAAAGTACATCATTGATGGAACTATCGTGGGATATGAGGCTATTAACAAATACACCAATCGTCCTCAAACGAGAATCAATCGTGTTCGCATCTTGAAAGATTTCCAGAACCCTACGGCTCCTCCACAAGCAGAGCAACCAACGGCTTAACTTACTGAAGCATGATTTTCATCATGCTTTTGTAATTGATCTCATTCACCGATTTCTTTGGAAATTCCTTCATAAGTTTTTCGGGAGTATCATAGTTCCATATGATAAGATTGTCATCATTATACAATGCCGACTTTCCGTCCTGCTTATTAAAGACTATCCATTGTCCATTGGACTTGTGCTTGAACTTGTCATGTAAAGCATCACCAAATGTCTTCTCGAATCCATGTTCTTTAAGTCTGTTGGCTATGGCTTCAACAACTCCGGGTTCTATCTGGGTTCCCTGCTCTTTATCCAATATATTGAATAATTGAACTACATCTTCAAACTTATGATTTTGTCCCGAACCTCCAGTTGGATAGTAGTATATTGCTCCATTACTTGTGAAGATGATACTATTTAATGCATCGGTTTTCTTTACATATTGCTTTGACGAATCATCCCACTTGTATCCATACTTAGCCTGTAAGTTATGATCAACTGGTATAACAGCCTTTACTCTAACGGGAGTTTTACCCATCTCCGAGTACTTGAATGGAGGATTTCCGGTATTGTTGAGTTCTAGGCGATTGATAAAATTCTCAATTCCATCGGCAGTCTTCCAGTTGGACGAATACGTGACCATTTCTCCCATGTTTCCGACATAATGATAGTTAATCAATCCACCCTTATCAAAATTGATTTTCTGGTTTCCTTTGTGATAATTTCCACCTTTCCACTTGAATCCGAACGTGAATTGAAGATTGTCGTCTATGTTGGGAGACGCCATCACCGGCGTTCCTTCATGTGTCAAGGAACCCGATGGTGAAAGATAATCAACAGCATCTTCCAAGGTGTCAAACGTCATGTATGGAATGTAATTGCCCGTGGTCTTGTCAAATGCACCATACTTGGCAGACCCATTTACGAAGTATTCTACGATTTCTTTGGTAGATGCCTTGTAAAAATCTGCATTGGTCTTTACTTTCTTATTTCCCGGACCTATTGGCTTATCGGTCGGAACATATCCCAATCCATGCAATCGAGCTACGTTCTTATTGAAAGTGTTTGCGGTAATCATGTTTATCACCGCAGAAGTACTTGTGGATTGAAAGACTTTTGTCTCTCCATTCGGATTTACATAGTAATACTCCAATCCTTCTTCGGTTACTACTACTTTTTCTTGTTCTCCTCCCTTGGATTTCTTAACATAGGATGCCAAGTCTGGATTCCATCGGAATCCCTTTTTCTTTAGTTGGGGTCCATATTCAGTCAGTGGTCCACGAGAATCATCTTTGGAACTTTTTGATTGATTCTGAATCAGGTATGCTAAAATCTCACCAATTGGACGATCATTCAGTATAGGCTTCCACGCCGTCTTATCTTCTGTATGCCCATACAGAGAAGAATCTCCACCCTTTCTTATCTGAATGACTTGATCAGTGTCTTTGTTGTAATAGACTTCTGATACCAAAACTCCAAACCATCCCGACAAAGTTACAGGAGATTGTTTCACAAAGCCAAGCGGAGCCAACTTGCTCTCCAAGGAAGAACCATATCCTACAGGGTTTGGATCAGTTTGTCCAATGTACTTAGCTACTGCGAACTTGAGAGCGTGTGGGATGTTGTCAAATGGTATTGCATCGCCCGACTCTGCATCATAAAATTCAGCTTTGCCAGTGTCATAGAAACTAATCCTGCTTCCTTGTGGATTCTTATAGTACTTGTTTTCCGAAGGTGTATATTTGAACCCACAGTACTCCATCAGTTTTGTATCGTGCTCGTTTAGAGTTACCAACGAAGCATTGGCGGCATTATCATGCGTCTTGTAAGTTTCCCCACTAGGTTCGACAATAGCTTTGGACTTTTGGCTTCTCTTTTGCTTATTGTATGTTCCATCCTTACCAATACTATAAAAGATTCCATTGGCATTGATAGTTGCTTGTTGCATAATCGTATTTGCATCTAGGTAGAACAAGATGTATTGATACATTTGATTTCCAACTTGATTGGTAACGATGCGAATAACAAGTGCCTGTTGAATTTCATCATTGATATAACAAGTATAGTCGGAACTCCACAAGAATCCTTTATTTCCGATGCTTGCTTCAAACTCCGCACCCATCTCAAGGTATCCGCCCACACCATTCAAATCCGCAGCTTCATTCAAAAGGTCGTCAAATGCCTTGTCCTCTCGGCTTTTGGTTTGACGGCTGAAAAGATTATCAACAGAATCTCCATCCATTCCGGGGGATACTTTCTCCAGTACCATCAAGAATTCGGAAAGTTTATCTGCGGGCATTGTGAACTCTTTCATTCCCTTTTCAGTTGACCATCTAACTGCTACACCATCCTTCTTTTCAAAAACCATGAAACTGAAATATGTTCCGTGAATATATCCAACATTTCCATTAGCATCTGGCTTTTCAACAAATCCCGCAACGTCTAATTGATGGTGGTATCCCGCCCATATTGACATGGATTTTCTCTTAGGAGTATTGGGATTGACTTTTCCAAACAAACTATCCAGTGTCTCAATCAATGAATGAACGTCATCCAATTGAATATGAGCACCGAACTTTGAAGAAAGGGAATCGTTGACATATGTGTTGGATTTTCCATCGAAGTAATAGATGACCCTATTCTTCTTCGCATCATCATAGACATTGCCGTCGTTTTTGGTTCCATTTCCACCATCCGTTGTTGGTCCGGCAAATTTGAATCCGTACTCTTTGAGCTTAATGTCAAGCAATACAATTCCTGTCGTTGATGGGTCGGCTTTTGCATTTACAGTCTGAGTGTATGTCTCAAACTTTGATTCTACTCCCGCAGCAAGTTCGGGGAATGTCTTGTAGTTATCAAGTGAAAATTTCCATCCATATCCCGGTAGATATTCATTCACACTGTAACGAACAACATATCCACCAGACTTATCCTTCATTACACGGAAGATGTCTCCACCCTCATTCATGACAGCTACGCTGTTATCTGTTTGTTTAATAACCTTTACATCATCAGATGGCAATCGTGTTTTTACGTATGCTTCCACCCAATCCATTTCTTCTTCCGTCAGTTTACGAGAATCTGTATTGACTACATGAGATTGAAGAACGCTTTGAAGATAGACTTTGATTCCACCAAATTGTTCGTCTTCATATGCCAAATCCCAAGTGTTATCAATCACTTTGTAAATACGATACTTTCCACGGCGTTTGGTAACGGCAAACAAAGGCTTTCCCTTGGCATCGGAAATGGAAACGTATTGAATCTGAGGTTTCTTCTTGGCTTCCGTCAAATATCCCTTCTTGAATTTCAGCCCCGAAACCGAAGACACAATCTGTGCGATTGCATCTTCTTCATCCTTGGTCATGATGTCCGAACTTGGGGTTCCAAATGCTACTCCATTGAAGAAGCTAGTTGCATCATAGGGATTCTTGAAGTTGGTCGTCTTGGTGGTGTCGTTCCCGTTAGGTTGAACGTATTTTACACTCCCATCTGGACTATAGTAAACTGCCTCTCCCGTCTTGTTATTCAAGAATTGAACAGTTTTGTCGGGTAACGAATGTCCCGCACCAAACCCTGCATTATGGAGAGCTTTTTCAAAATGAATGTTTGTAGTAGGAAGACTTCCAAATTTCTCTTGGAGATATTGGATTACTTCTTCAAGAGTATCATAGGGTTCGGAATATCCGGGAGTTTTGGAGTCTTTGACCGTGGACTTCTTAGTATCTGGATCAATGACTATTTCATCGCCCGCAGCATTTTTATAACCATATGCTTTTCCGTTATTGGCTCCAAAATACTTGTACTGTCCTTTTTCGAGGAGTTCAAGCATCTTAGGAGGCATCCAAGAAGGATATACCTTGATGGCTTTAGAAGCGTTAGTTAAGGAACTACTTTTTTTTGAGCCGGATACTCGGTCTTGATGTAGGAAACGAGAGAAGCCAAATCCTTAAAGTTCCTACTTGTTCCATCCACAAAAGTCAGAGTTGAAGAACGGTTGGGAGCAATCTTGAGAATGTTAGCTGCTTCTCCGGGAATTTTGTTAGGATAGTCAATATAATCCTTACCCATGTCATCCCAAATGAATCCTGCATCCGTAAAGGTCTTCTCAAACATGACTCCCGCCTTGATGCCCGGTTCTGGACTTGGGGTTGGAGTTCCACCAAGAGCCGCCGATGGAGGAACAACAGATGCACCAGTATCAATTGGAGATTTGGTGGTGGTTGCAGAGTACTTAGTTGGCAACCAAGCAAGAATCTTGTCAATCGATCCATTGATTCCGGGAACCTTCATTCCACTTCCCTTGCTAGTAAACAACACTTTTGCTTGGTTGTTTGGGAAGAATTTTACCGTGTCTCCTGTGGTCTTGTGAATGTACCAAACATCATCACCAACAAGACGTGGTTCAAATCCTATACCAATCAATCCATTTTCATCTTCTTTTGTAAGACGAATGGTGCTCGTCGGAGCTTTGGCGATTCCTGTATGAACAGAGTAAGATGCCTTGGAAGTAGAGTTTGGAGGCAACGATTTTCCACTTGGCTGAGAATATGCAGTTGGCGTAACCGTCGCCTTTTGCATAGAAATAGGAGTAGGACTGGATAGACCCGTATTCACCAATGCCTTCAAATTGGTTTTGATGAACTTCAAAGTATCCGCCCATGAACCGAATGGCCAAGCTTCTTTGTTCCCATGATTCAAATGATGGGCTACTTTGTATGGCTTACCGGAAGCATCCATGTGCTTTCCTACTGCAAACAGTACCGTAGTCTTATGATACTTTGCCTTGGAAATAACAGTCATACCATCGGATGCTGTTCCGAGGATATATTTGTCGTATTGAAACTGAGGAAGTTCGGTATTAACAAGAGCAGTCAATTCGGCGAGATCACTTGATGGAAGATAGTAATCCTTATTGGACAGTGGGGGTGCTCCCGGACCAGCGGCGGAAGTAGTTGGAGCCGGTGCCTTTCCTTGTGCAGCCAAAATGTCTGCCTGAGCCTGAGCCTTTTCAGGATACTCTTGCAATTGCGGGAAATACAACTTTGCCGCCGCATATGCTTGATCCCAACTGAGATAAGTGTTGTATGCGGTGGTGTTATTGTGAGTAATCAAAAACGATCCATCACTGAAAGCGTAAAGCAAGAGGCGATGTCCAGCGGCATAGTATCCTTTGTAATACTTGCTTCCACTTTTCGTTCTCCATCCGATGTTTATGTCAAGAAGTTTTTGTTCCTTATCTGGTGGAAGTTTGATCTTTGTATGAGCATCAATATACATGTCCTTCTCGGACTTGACCATCGGCGTTGGTGCGTATGGATCAGCAACACTTCCACTTGGTTGCATGTCATTCTTATAGCCATTGACATAAGAAAACGCTTGTTCAAATGTAGGAAATGCTTTTACATCTGCCTTGAGATTATCAGCAACAACATACAGCGGATTTGTTTCGGGCTTCTTTACAAATTGTCCCTTGCTATCAAAGCTTCCTACCTCGTTTTTGCTAAATTGATAGTAAACTCCACCAACAGACTCTCCTTTTTTGTTCTTGAACTTGATTCCAACTCGGTAAGAATTATCGTTCATGCTCTTGAATCCAAGGTCGGTGAGCTTCTTGATTTCTTCAGGAGTCAATGCAACTTTTGGAGACTTAGTAAGTGTCTCCATGTTGGCTTCCAATTCGGCTTTAGCAGGATCGTTGGAAAGATACCTGTAGTAACGAAGAATCATGTTCTTGATTACCGGCGATACAAACGGAAGGAAACGTGACACGTCAGTAATTTTGTAACGACGATTAAGATCAGTGTCATCAATGAACATCGGTCCTTTGTTTAACAAAGAACCAGTGTTGTGTTGTAAGTCATAGATATGATCAATGATATGATTCATATCTTCGGTTGAAAGCTTTGTCTTTGCGTGCGTCAGTTTCAGCAGAGCAACAGCACCAGCACCCCATTTAGGTCCACCATAACCTCCACCCCACGGAATTAAATTATATGCCTTTTCAATGTCATCAAGCGTAATACCCGCTTTCTCCATTGCGGCTCTTACCTTTTTGATTTTGCTTGGGTTGATGTACTCTTCTTTGAGAAGACGACCAACACGTTCTTTTACATCACCCTTATCCTTTTCATCTTCATCCTCGTCGTCATCGGCAGGAATTTGTGGAAGATCGCCCGCATCTTTGAATGCAGACATGCCCGACCAATCTTGTTTGTCGGGATATTCGGGTTGTCCCGGTCCACCATACTTTCCGAACTCACGTCCGGGAATTTCTGCACCATAATCAGTATCATCTGGCTCTTCTGGTTTAGCAGGTTCTTCGGGTGCAGGACCATTTGGAAATTCTTCTGGTTCTTTTGTATCTCTCGGCTTCTTGGAGAAATCACGAGTAAGATCAAACGGGTCTTTGTCATCCATTGAATGCATTTCACTGAAGTACTTGGAATACTTCAATAAACGCTTCACAAGCTCCGGATATGGTTGCATTTCCGGGATGTGCTTTTTGATAATAGAATCAAACTCCGATTTGGTAAATGGACTGTTGCTTTGCTTTGCTTTGTTATACTTGGAAATAATTTCTTGACGAAATCCCTTCCAACCATTTGACATGCTTACCAAGTATTGAAACTCTTGAACAACTGCCCGCTCAACGTAACCAATCAAATTCTCGGCAACAGTATTGGTAACTTGTTCGTACATGCTGTCAATGGTTTTGACAGCGGCATGAGGAAGAAAACGGTGAGACTTGTTTAAGATGATGTCTCGGCGGGGATCGTCCAAATCCAATCCAACAAGCTTTTCACGCTCGGCTTTTGGAATCTGACCACTACCAAGAAATGACCACAGGAATTCCATTGCATAGAAGTCGTAAAACATGCTTCTTCCCGCTTTACGACCCTCGGAATGATCCGCCTTTCCATAATAAGTGTCGTCGAAGAGAGGCACATGGTACGTAACTTCATTCAGTTGTTGAACCTGAGTCAGTTGTTCTTTAAGAGAAATCGCCATAGTACATAGATAAATATGGAGAACCGGAGGAAGCCCGATAAAAAGAAGTGGTGGAGCCGAGGGGAGTTGAACCCCTGTCCTATGGCCTTATTCTGAGAAGCACTACATGTTTAGTCTGTTTGAGTTTCTTTCGGCAATATAAACAAACTAAAAGTCGCCGATATAGACTGACAACTGGTCAATCAACAGTGCCAACATTAGGACATTGACGGGTCTTCCTCGCTGCAAGCTCCGATAAGGTCAATAGCGAGAATCTCTTCCTTATCTCCGAGTGGGGGCGATTAAGCCACAGCCAGTTCGGTCTCGGCTTCGTTCATTTCGAACGAGAAATCGAGAGAGGCCAATTGTGCAAGACGATTAGCATTTGATTTTTGGTCTGATTTTTAAGGAGCCATCTGACCAACTCCTACATGCTCTCCACAGTCAAAGATCACAGTCGAGACCATTACGGCCCCACTATTGACAATAAATATGACAGAACGGGGGTAAGATGTCAAGTTTTATTTAACACACCCCGAACGGTGCCGGTGGAATCTGTGTATGTAAGGTCTTTAATCAAGACTTCTTCCACGATTCCACAGGTATGGTCTCTGAAAACAATCTGTCCTTTGAGTTTGAACCATACGTCCTCAAATGCTTCAACATCGTCCCGCTTGACTCCAAGGGAAACTTTGATGGATGATTCGCCACGTTCAAGTTGAAGAACATCTACTGGCTTGCCGAGTACTTCTTCGGTAACTGATGCTCGTTCGTTGAGCCGGTTGTTGAATTCTCGGATTGCGGTCGTCCAAATGCACTCCGGGAAATCGAGTTTTGAGAACACTTCGGGAATGTCAACCATGACTTTCATGTTAACCCCGTCATTTAATAACACACTTTTAGAGTTGAACCTCATGGTGATACATATTTATTGATGTATGAAAAGAGATATTTTAACTATCTCCGATGCATTACTTGAGCCGCCTTCCGAACCGATGGTCTTTCGCACCATCACCCTCATTTGTCACTCCGATTTGGACATGAACATCCTTCTTCATACCACGCAGGATATGAAGGACTTGTACTATCATTGGATGAAAACCCGTGGTCTGATGGACTACGTGGCGTACATTCTAAACGAGAGAGAATGGGAAGAGGGAGTGAGAATTGATACGATTGGAGTTTACCCTCATACAATCGTGGTGAAATCGCTTAGGTTGGAAAACCAACTCAACGTTCTTGGGCAAGTCAAGAGACTAGCCGGTATAGAATGAACGCCAACAGTTCCGGGTGGAATGTTGAGTAATGATTAAGAATTTGGAGAAGAGATAACCACATTTTCGTCCTTTTGTGCAGCTTCTTTGAGTTCGGAAATCCACTTATCCACTTCTCGTCGCATCAAGCGATACCTGCGGGAAGAACGACGATCTTCGGAATGTTCTAAGCCGTGCGTGACAAGTTCACGCAATTCTTTGAGAAGCAATACTCGGCTTTTTCTAAACTTGAGCATAACACGTTGCTGATACCTCCAATACATAGCAGAATCTCGTCGAAAAAACATTCACAGTTGACAAAAAAATGACATTCTGTTATATTCGGATCATGACTGAAGATATTTCATCAACATCGTTCACAGAACCGACACCTGAACCTTCAAGGCGAATCCCGCACAAATTCAAGTACCTTTGCCGCTCCAAATGCAAGACATTTGCTCTTGAATTTGCCAAGGCAAATCGTTCTCATAAGTTTACAAGAGTCAGTGAAGAGTTTCTGATTGCTTGTGAAGCCAATCTCCGCAACTTCATCCAATCCCGCATCAAAAGCCATCCCTCCGTTGGAAAAACCTTGCAGTAATGGTCGTAAAAATCCCCAAAGTAACTTCTTGACAAATGGGGTCTTTTTTGGTACAGTTCTGCCAACAAAAGAAAAAATAAGTCCACCAAACAAGAAGGTGGTAGAAAACAAAGAAAGAAAAAATGAACTATTGGTTTACGTCCGACACACATTTCGGACACGCAAACATTATCAAGTACTGTCATCGCCCGTTCAAAGATTCGGTTGAAATGAACGAAGCGTTGATTAACAACTGGAACGCCGTGGTCAAACCCGAAGACTTGGTGTTTCACTTGGGAGATTTCTGCCTCGGCAAAGAGGATTACATGTTTGACGTTTACTTCAAACGTCTGCAAGGCTCAATCATCTTTATCAAGGGAAACCATGATCGCCTCGCATGGCGGAACAGGAAGAAGTTCTACGCTGCTCACGACTCGTATTACGAGACGGAGATCAATGGACAAGGTATTACCATGTGCCATTACGCAATGCGGGTGTGGAACCGAAGCCATCACGGAACATGGCATCTGTATGGGCACTCACATGGGAGTCTGCCAGATGACCCAAATGCAAGGTCGTTTGATTGTGGAGTTGATTGTCATAATTACCGACCAATCAGTTTTGATGAAGTCGGAGCAATCATGGCAAAGAAACAATGGAAGCCCGTTGACCATCACAAAGAAGTGAAGCCACGGGAAGTTGAAGAAGCCAAGCTCACCCATGCCGAAAACATGGTTGACGGGCAGGAGGTAAAATAATGCCATTTCTAAGCGGAGAAGACAGAGACAAATACGCCAACGAACGTAAGTGTACGGTGTGTAAGAATACCATCAGCAACTCTTACTGTTCAAGGTGTGATGAATTTTATCAAGTGGGTCACAAAGAAAACTGTAGAATTGGTAAAGCTCAAGACCAACATGATAGTTCAACTTGTGGCGGCGACCGAGGATACCGATGAAACCAATTCACTTTCCAGAATCCAACAAGACACTTCTTGCTCCAAAAGGACAAGAAGAAACATGCAGCAGCCTTTCCGTTTACAACGATGGAACCTATTGCATTTCATGTTGGAAGCCATCCTTCAAGGAATGGCTTAAACTCGTTTTTGGTGGTCCTGTATGGGTTTATGTCCAAAGCGGCAGAACCTCACCACCAATCGCAATCACAGTAGATGACCCTTGGCCAAAAAAGAAAAATGAAATCGTCTAAGAAAATCACCAAAGCCACTCTCGGAGTTCTTTCGTTTCCAACACCGGAAACCATTGTTGTGCAAAAGAAACAATGGGAAGACGTGATCCGTGATTGCGTGAATGCCGAAGCCAACCTTGAACATCTTTAAGACTATGCCGAGGAATTGGATTTGCAGTTGACGGATTTGAAGGAACGACACTCCCAATTGCTCGGTGATTTTGGAATTGTTCGTGCCGAACTGAATGGTGTCAAGCTTCTTAACTCACGAGAGAAGGCAGACCTTGAGTCTCGTGTTGCCAAACTCCTTCGTGATTTGGAAACGGTTGAAGCCAACAAGAAGTACGCTTGCGACCACATCAGTCAACAAAATCAATTGATTCGTGATGCCAAACATGCGTTTGAAACTCTCCGCAGCGAGAACGAAGGAAACAAAACTCAAGCCGCTCATCTGGCAAAGAAAGTCGTTGAACTCAACAACAAGTTGACCCTTCAAGGAGATTCTGAACGCTGTGGGTATCGAAAACAGGGCGGGATTCATGGTGATTTTCTCGGTTGTGGAAAATGCACGGCTTGCCAATTGGAATCTGCTAATGGAATCATTGAACGTATAACCGCCAGCGTCGCTAAGTTGGAAAAAGAACGAGACGCTGCTCTGAAAGAAGTTCAGTTCAGCAAGAGCGTTCTGAATCAAACGGTTGAGAACTTTCAGAAACTAACTCGTGAGAATCAAGCAGTTAAGTCCGCCGCACAAGCCGATTTGACTGTCAAAAACTGCATTGAAACCGATTTGACTCGTGAAACGGAACTCCGTAAGGCGTTGCAATCCGAAATACGTCACTTGAAAGAAGTCATACGTCTTCAAGGCAATGCCTTGCAATTGATTTCTAATGGTTGGTTTTGGGAACGCAAAGGATATGCTGACATTGCTATGCAGGGCGTCAAGGCATACAAAGAAGAACACAACATTCTATGATGAACGTCGGTAGGCGGGAACTAAAACGGTTTCAGGTTTGGTACAATACCCAACCTGAAGCCAAGGAATTGAGAAATCCATTCCTTCGCATGGAAGACAAAGAGAAGATTCTTGAGGCACTGTACAAACGCTTTCAAGAAGAAAACAACGAAGCAAAATGAACTTGGAACAAGTAGAAGGACAAATGGCGGAATTTGAGCATCAGACTATCTCTGTTGCTATTCCCATTCGTGGGACCGTCTGTCAGGTGTTCTTCGGAGAACTGCACATCAACCACGATTGGGTAAACCATACAATCTCCTATGAGATCGGATTCTATCCTGATGCCGCAATCTCCTTTCAAGCTCAAGACGTTCACAAGATCGTTCCCCACCCGACCAATCAATTGGTTGCGGCAGTTACCTTGAAGTCAGACTCTTCAATGGAGAAATCAAAATACGAAAATGCCTAAGACACTCAATGTTCCCGTTCAACTACGAAAATGCCTTGATAACCAAGAGACCCTACAGGTCAATGGAAATACCATCGGCGAAGTCGTGGAAGAATTGGAGCAGAGATATAACAACGTAAAGGCTCGTCTTCTTGCCCAAGACGGAACACCCAACAAGTTCATTCTCTTCTTCATCAATGACGAAGATATTCGCTTTCTTAATGGAGTAAACACCCAACTCAAAGACGGAGACGTTATCACCCTTATTCCCTCCATCGCAGGCGGCTAACTCTATGAAAATACTTGAACAAGGACGCAATCTGAACGACGATACCTTCGTCGGAAACTGTTCTCGTTGCAAATGCAAATTTGAATGCGAATACAAAGAGCTTCACAAATTCTTCGGGGGCGATGCATATCATGAATGTCCGAATTGCAAGCAACTCACCGGAATGAAGATTGTAGAGCAAGTTAACCCGAAGTTGTAAATGGATTACATTGTATCAACTGGTAAGCCAAAAAGAAAGTCCACCAAAACTTGGTGTCAGCATATCACTTGGTACAACGAACATAACTACCGAAAGGGATGGATTTTTGAAGGACGATACATCACCAAACAATGGAAAGTATGTCCCGTCTGCCAATGCGAACGTCCAACAAAAGCAAACATTGCGGCAGCACGTCTAAGGTTTGCAATGGACAACGATCAATAACATGGAAAACACCGATACACAAAGACTCCAATGGCTGATCGATAATCAAGCCGATTTGGATGCTCCCGATGGAGAAGACACCGCTTGGGTCGTCTATACCCCAAAAAATTCTCTCGGAGCAGGAGACGGATGTCACACAGATTTACGCAAAGCAATTGACATTGCTATCAAAAAAAGCCTATGAACCTTATGGGAGGAAGAGGAGAATGTAGTTTTTGCCATCAATGGTACAACAATGTCTCGTACCATTCTGCTCAAGAATGTGTCGCCAACCCCGGCTCCACGCTCAACAGACTGTTGGCAGAAGAGAAGTCGGCACCAAAATCTACCGAACGCACAGGTCTTCAACTTTCTTGTGACTGTTGCCAAAAACCCATTACTAAGCCCGCAGCCTTGGTATTCTCTCCTCCAAGAGATTCTGCCGTGGGATTGTCCTATGATCAAGGACTCTACACCAAAAAATCTCACTTGTGCCATGCTTGCTACGAACTCGTATGCGATGTCACCGGCATAGATAACGCATTCCCAAGAACACCGATTGTATGATCAATCCAAACGCATCTTCAACCATTCTCTGCCCCGCAGAAGCCGTTATCAACATGGCTCAAAATTGCCTGAATGCTATCTTGGCGGCACGAGAAAGAGATTTGCGGCGTGAAGTGGACTTCTTCAAGAAATCTCTTCAACCCGGTCGTTTTCGCAGATTCTTCGGAGCCAAACTAATCACTCTCACAGATGAAGAGTATAAAAAGGCTTTCTTGGGCTGTGAAGCATCTTTGAGCTATCATTGTCGGTATGCCAATCAAGAAAAAGTAGCAAAACAATTGATCCAAATGGCAAAACTCTCCCAAACAGGAGATTCCCGTGTGCGGCTCACCGCCGCTGATCTAGAAGCTATCACTGTATGAGAAAAGACGAACCAGCACATTTTGTCCAAGGAGAGGATTGCATGGGACGACCAGAGCAATACTGGCGTCAATTCCTCTTTTGCTCCGATAACAAAGTCGTTTGCGGCATCGGACTCACTGCCCAAGATGCAACTCAAAAGGCAAACATCAATCGTGACACCCATGAGAAGTTCATCAATCTTCCCGCTCGGCAACGTGTAAAAGAAATTCTTTCAAAGACTTCTGATTACCCTTCCGCCCAAGACCAAGGTGAACTCAATCGTGCCTTTGCTGAACTGTTACACTACATATAAAATAACCTTGCCGCAGGCTTACGATCAGGACTCTCAATTTTATAATATCAATACCACCGCACATATGTAACTCAACATTCACATTTTGCCGCAGGCTCAGGATCAGGAGTGTCAACTCTATAAAAACTAATCATCCTATGAACTACAATGACGGAAAGTTCTGTATCTGGCTAATCTTCTGGATAGCCGTGTTTTTCTTGGTAATCCTCCCCGCTGTTATTTCCCTCCTCGGCAACTTGAAAGATGCCATAAAAGAATATCGTCAAAAGAAAAAGAACCCATGATATGAGCACATATCTCCACCCAAGAGTCCAAGAGCGTCTATCCGAACTTGAAAGCAATATACAACGCTTAAAATCGGAAATAGCTGCCTGTACCGAAGGAGACCAATGTGCCCAAATCATGAAAGACGAAATTGCCTATTGGCGACACGAGATATGCACCTTGAAGCAAAACCCCAAATCCTTCATACGCTGAACACCCATATGCCGCAAATTTATATCAACTTAGAGGAAGAACGTCTCAAAAAAGAAAACGAAAGCCTCAAAGCCGAACTTGCCCAACTCAAAGACGCTATAAAAAGATGCCAAGGAACCTTCATCCTAGATGGCAATGACATGTACGATTGGGGATGGATGCCTATGTCCGAAGTCAACCAAGAATGCCGCAAACGATGGGGATATGCCCTATCCGAATATCCAAACCCGCCCGAAGTGACTGCCACCATTCTGACCGGAGGTTTCATAGACGGAAAACATGTCCCCAATTCCTGATTCCCCCGGAATTTTTTTCTCGCCACTCCCTCCAACCAAAAAGTCATTTTCCCAAAAGACCGTACAACGGTTCTCTACGTAAACGGAAAATATGACGTAAACTGTATAAACCCACTTTATACAGTAAACTACATAAAAACGTATCAGTCCCCCAATTTTTGGGAGCACAAAAGAAGAACAAGAGCCTGATACGGAAGTACTTATCGATCTTTCTGAAAAGTGAGGTCCGATAGTTAAACAGGTAGGGGCGGGGGGGTGCTGGGGGTGCCTTTTTGCCCTGTTCAGAAGCACCCTAACCCCCGTAGGGATAGGGGGTTACGTAGGGTGCGTTTCGGGAAGGAAAGGGATAGGGGATTTCCCTATCCCCTTTGTCGTTATTGTTCAATCAAGTAGTACTTGACACGGGGCTTGTCGCTTTTGCGATCCGTATCTTCATGCCCTTTGAGTTTGAGCTTGCCGACTTTGCCATTCTTTAGCATGAAGTGTGCCAAGTAAGAGAGAATCGTTGCATCGGGATAACGCTCGTTTCCAAACGTATCCCGCACGGCTTCAATCACTTGCGTTGTAAAGAGCGAAGCGGCAATTGTGACATTGCGGAATTCCGTTTCTTCAATACCTTTCGGGAATACGGCACCGGAAGCTTTGAGAATTGAGGCAATGAGGGATTCAATGCCGTACGTTCCCGTTTGAGTGTCAACGTAATGATCACGGACTAGGTAATGGACATTGCCAGCGGAGTCTAGCAAGTTGTTTTTGTCCCGTGCAGTGTCCACGATTTCACGGGAAACGGCTTGCACGTCCGTATTAGGGGCGGGCGAATGGACGTGAGAGGGAAAGGGAATTCCGCCCTTTGTTTCGGCTTGCGTTGTTTCGTTATTCATCATGCCGATACTATCGCATTGCCTGTAATTACACGCAAGCGGAAAAGTATAAAAAGATTGAAATTAAGGGAAACCCCTAGAGTAGATTTCTGGTTAGCTTGGCATACTTGATGCTAGGATGCCGAGGGAGTTTCTATAATTAGGTTCGGTGAAACAACCCATGATTAACTTGTTCCTTCGAAGAGTAAGCCCATCGACTAATTCTAGTCCTGTAATTACTCTCGTTTCGGTGAAGACGAGTATATTTATAGTGAATGAATCGACGATGTAATAAGTGTCAACTAGATAAATTGACTACTGATTTCTACAGGGGGAGGGGTAAAGATGGTCTGCATGTATGGTGCAGAGCATGTTGTAGTGATTACTCCAAAAGTAAGTATCCCATAAGAAAAAAAGACATTGCCGAAAGAAGTAAGCAATGGAAGCGAAAGAACGCTATGAAGTTTAAGGCATATTTGAATACGCCCGAAATGAAATTGAAGCGTCGTTTATGGAAGCGTAAGTGGGATCGGAAGGCAATGGAAGACCCGATGCACCGCTTGAGCAATAATCTACGTGGTAATATGTATCATGCTTTAAGAGCCATGAAGGGATTTAGGAAATGGGAAGCTTTGGTTGGATATACAATCGGTGAATTAGCATCTCATCTTGAAAGTCACTTCTCCGGAGATATGTCATGGGAAAATTATGGTAGTCATTGGCAGGTTGACCACGTAATTCCTAAGTCTTGGTTCAAATATGATGACACGGATGACCCTCAATTCAAAGAATGTTGGGCACTAAAAAACCTTCAACCGAAACTGAAGATTGAAAACATTCTAAAAGGGAATCGCTTTATGGGATAAAAGTCCCATCCGCTTGGTTCGGGGAGGAGTTCCTCATTGACCGGGCTGATGTCCGGCCAAGGGAATTACAGGACTATAATTACTTGCCCGGAAGATGTCCTTGGCTCCTTTCTCGGTGAGGAACTTGGTGAAGGCTCGCTTGAAATTGCGATGCCATGAAAGGTATTCTTCAGTGCGATGACTCGCAGATTCAAATCGTTGAGCCGTTAGTGCAAGGGCGGTTTTCATTCAGTGAAGTTGTAAAGGTTAGTGCCGATTTCAAAGTTAGGGCAGAACGTGGCGTTTTTGTATCTGCGTTTGTCGTCTTGCGGGAAGCTCATGTCCAATGGAGCGTGATACTTGAAGACAACCGTCTTCTCCTTGGATGGATCGCAGATTTCCATCCAACCCCAATAGTCTTGCTCGCCTTGCTCACAGAGCCAAGTGCAAAACTCCTTTGCCGCTGCGTCACTAGGGAAATTGATTTTTACTTGTGCCATGTGAGCAATCTACTCTTTTGTATAATAATGTCAAGGGATAAAAACAAAAAACCCCCGACTCTTGCGAGCGGGGGGGCGGGGAGGGGAATCGGTGAATCAGCGGAGCACCCGATAGAGGCGACCGTTCATCGCCACGAAGGAAAGGTTCGGTAGAGCAACGGGTTCCTCAGCGGGCACTGCCGTACGAGGGAATCCCGCAGTCACGTCCACAAGCTGCCAAATGAGCGGAGTGGGGCGGACCAAATAACCGGGAACGCTGATGCGAACGACTTGATTGGAAGCACTGATGATGGCACCATTAGCCGCCCAACGCTTGCCATTCCACACATAAAAGCCGTAGCGATGACGTTCAAGCAGCGTGTAGTTGACGGACGCATCGTCCAAAGACGCCTCAACGATGTTGGTCACGACTTCCGTCACGATGTTCGTTTCGTACACGGGAACGTGAATCGTGTTCGTGCGGAACTGAACGACGGTGTTGGTCACGGTGAAGGTCACGGTGCAGCACGAGTGGCATTGAGCATTGCAGACGTGGTTGTTGTGATGGTTGCCGTGGCAACGATTGTCGCAACGATGGTTCTTGTGACACTTGTCATGCTTGTCGTTGTCAGCGAAAGCGGGGAGGGCGAGGAGGGTGAGGGCGAGCACGGCGAGCCATGCGAACTTTTGAGTGTATTTCATTCGATTTGTTTCTTGGTTGTTATTGTCGGTTCACTGTTTCAGTGTTACGTCATTACTGTATCCTTTCGTGTTCACAAAGTCAAAAGTTATTTTATTCGTACTCACTACTACCCAAGGTATTAGGGAAGTCCCCTAAAAGATTCATTCACAACTGGCTGTTCGAGACCGACATCCGAAGAGCACGCCCGGCTAGTATTTACAGGACTATAAAAACTCGCTCTTCAGGAGGCCGGGTGATCGGTGAAACGGTTGATTTCACTATATTTATTAGGGGTAATCCATTCTATGAAGACGCTTTTATCGCTCCTCATGCTCTTGGTCCTTCTGACCACCGGCTGTCAGTCTCTCCTCCCAACTGAACGAGTCTCCCCCGACAACAAATGGAGGAGTTATGAGGAGGCGTTGGCGTCGTTCGAGCAAGTCATTCCTCATGTGACCACTGTCAGTAACCTTTCGGTGATGGGGTTCGATCCACTTCATAGTCCCAACATCAAAGTTCTCACATACCTTGATGTGCTTCAGAGGTTCTTCCCAAGCCAATCCATTACCAAAGAAGATTTGCCGAGCGACATCTTGGAGTGCTTGAAAGCCAAGGACTGTTGCAAGGGATACGAACTGATCATTGAGTCCACCAACAAGAAGAGGTTTGGTTCTCTTCCTATGGATGCAATGGGGTTCAAGAAGAATACCCACATAACAGGATGGTCGTTCCGAGCACTCTTCGTAATTCAAGATGGTGTAGTGACTTACAAGCTCTCTTCGGGAGAGCCGAAGGTTGATAAGAAAGAGAAAAAGGGTCAGCCACTCGGTCCATTCCAAAGTCTGGAGAACTTCCTTGGCAAGTTGCCCAACATGTTCTTGTGATTTCGAAGAGCCGGCCATCTCGATACTAATTCTAGTCCTGTAATTCCTCCAGCCGGACATCAAATGTCCGGGCTTTCTGGTCGGTGAAAAACAAAAAAGCCCGGAGAAATCCGGGCTTCTGATCGGTGAATTCGGTGATTTTACTTGAAGGAGTGACCGCAGAAGAAGCAGTTGTATCCACCACTTCCATCTAATTCCACTTCGCCTTTGCACATGGGGCAGTGAGGCATTTGAGGAGCTTCACTCGTGAGAAGATTCTTGACCCGTGCGATTTCCGTTGCCGTGTGAGGAGTTCCACCCGTGTTCATCTCCAAATACCATTTGAGGACTTCAGCACGAGTCTTCAGGTCGTTCACCGCAAAGATGAATTGGGCGTTGAGTGAGAGGCGACCCTCAATGTCCTTGCGGAAGTACCCATCTTGGATTTCTTCTCCTCCCATCGGGGCTAACATGCAAGGTTTAACTTCAACCTTTTTTCCAAACACTTGAAGTTTGTTATCCATGAAGAGCCGAGCCGCATGAAGCCGCTGCTTCCCATCCACAATCACGAATGGTCCCTTCCAATCCTTCATCCACCCCACGCAATTGAAGTAGATTTCCCTTCCGCTCATGCCGCCCGAAAGGATGTACTCCACATACTTGACTTGCTGCTCAGGAGTCCATACGTGCTCACGTTGGAAGTCGGGTTCCAAATCAAGTGCAGCAGTGCCGTTCGAACCACGGTCAATGTACCGCTGCAAATTCTCCTCAAGGTGATCCCACGGGATGTTCACCCGATACGTTGGCATTGGGGTGAACCGCTTTTCAAGTTGTTTGAAGGAAAGTTTCATGCTCTGAGTTGTTGATATGCAGTGCGACTGACATTGCGGGCGAAAGCATCGAGATAGTCAACGGACTTGCCATACGGCTTGCGGCACATTTCATTGATCCAGTCCACGTCATCGGCGGTATCCAGCAAGCCGAGTTCCTCCATAATGGCATCACGAGCCACCGGAGCCATGACCAAGGAGAAATTGTCCTCGTGATTAACTTTGGCGTAGAGCTTGGACTTCTTGTGCTTCAACACGGCTTCCAAAGCCACTACCTCAAGCTCTTTATCCATCTTTGCTTTTTTGGCTGCGTTCATGGAGTGACAGTATGCCTTTTGTATCCTTTTGTCAATTAGAATTTCAACGTCACCACTTGATATTTCTTGGGCTTGTCTGCCGGACGAAACGTGCCGAGGCGGGGCACCACGAGTTCTTTCATAGCCCGTTCAGCTTTACGGACTTGTGCCCACGAGAAGTGTTCGGGCTTCCAATGGAAGTACACGTAAAACCAATTGTTCGTGTCCCCGTAAAGATTTGAGGGCGTATCCATGCACTCAATCTCGGCATGAGGAAACATCTTGTTGAGTTTCTTCCGAGGAGCTTTGGTATGGTCGTAATGAGTTCCATCCCGTGCAGTCCACCCGCTCGTTTCAAACAAGCCCATCAATTCACACGCATTGGAAAGGTCATCCCATTCAAACTTGATCCAACAGTCATCACGAGCTTGAACTTCCAACTTTACCTCACTTGCCTTGATGGTGAACTTGGGTTCCTTGCGATTCCCTTTCATCCTCCGTTCAAGTTTCTTGGCATTAGCGAGGATTTTTGCATGATCTTCCTCCACCGTGTAGAGAGGAAAGGGAGGGACGTTGAGTTCCGCATCGTGTGTGGCGAAGTAGTAATTCATCCACCAGATGCAGAGCGAAGAGTCAACCCGAAACTGTTCATCCCAAGGCGTGCCATTCTTGAAATCGTTTTCTCGCTCGATCTTGGCGAGATCGGGGTGACGATGAAGGACTTTCCAAAAGTGCTTGGTGAAGTAATCGGCTTTCTTCCGAATAGTCTTCGCAGTCTTGCCTTGAAGTTTGGTGCGACGAAACAAGTCTTCCATATCACGCCAGCACGAAGCATCGTGTTGGATGTACAGACTCATGCAGTGATTGCAATAGGTCAGCCCATCATCAAAGATGGTTTGTACCTTGGTGTGAATGGCATCCCACTTGTTGACAAGTAAGTCTGCCCGACGAACCTCCGTTTCAGGTCCGATAAAGGCGATTGCCCCTTGAAACATTCTTAAAATAGCATGACTCATGTATTTCACTCTAGTCTTTATTATACTTTTGTCAACAACTATTTCACTTCGAGACCTCGACATCACCCGGCTTTTCAGGAGACTAATTACAGGACTATAATTCCCCTGCCCGGAAGAGGACCACGAGTTCGGTGATGATCGGTGAAAAGCAAAAAGCCCGGATTGCTCCGGGCTTTCGTGGATACGACTTGCCTTAACTCCTGACGGAGAGGCTTACGTATTACGGGGTTTGCCGTAAGTGCGTTCGTTGAGACGCTTCACATAAGCGTCCAACGTCGCTTTGAGGACTCGGCGGCGAGATTCTTTGGGAGCCAAACGACGCTGCACCTTCTTGACAATCTGTTTGGCAATTTCGGGTACGTTTCGGTGAGGAACGATTTTGACCGTCAACGCCGTGCCATCAACGTGAATGAGTTCCGCAGAAGCCCCACTCAACTCACCCGTACCTGCGAACTGGTCGTTGCAGAGGACATTGGGAGTGTGAGCAATGGCGTCGCTGAGTTCCCGATCCTTCGGACTGACATCATCGTTGTGACGATAGAAAGACGAGGCGGCGAGTGGGCGATCAAAATACATGTGAAGGTAATGGCTATCTCCATTGCCTTGAATGTCGTAGCGGTAGGTGTATTTCATGTTGAAAAGTTATTTGGGTTCAGTCCATCCGTTGTCAATCGCCCGATCACGAGCGTCATAAAAGAACAGTGGTTTGCTGTTTGGTTGTTCAATCCAAATGGCAGTCTCCAAGATTTGCCAATCAAGCTGACCTTGGGCAACGGCATCCTTGATCCACTTGAACATCGCATCCCAAGCCTCCATGAAGGAGTCAACGGGGATCGGCTGAAAGCCTTCCGTCAAAGATACGAATTTCCATTTATTCATTGCTGAACTATATGTTAGGCAGAAAAAAGTCAAGAGGAAATTTTCTGAAGAGCCGAGATGTCTGGACCTCCCGGCCATTACTAATTACAGCACTACAATTACTTAGGCCGGGCAATGGATGGGAGTTCGGTGATTGGGAAAGATGATCGGTGAAAAGCAGAAACCCCCGCTCGAAACGGTCGAGCGAGGGCGTCTTATGACTGAAGCGGAGCCTTTAGGCTACAACGACTTGACAGCCAAATTTACAGGAGCTTCGGTCCTTCTCCGTAGGACATGCAGTTCCCTTCAATCTTGGGCTGGCGTCCGAATTTGGTGTATGCCTTGATGTAGGCACCCCAATTCTCCACCGCCCACTTTGCCTCAGCCAGTCCGTAGCTGGTGACAGTGCGGAGGGCTTTGATAGCGGGGATTTTGTTCGCACCACCCAACATTCCTTCGGTGATGTTGGTAGTTCCCATCTCCTTTGCCATCTTGGTGAGGAAGTTATCCACCACGGCACTGTTGTTTTTGGAGATAACAACTTCGGTGACTTCGATACGAAAGTGTTCCGACATGACTCGGAGCATTTCGGCTTTGCTGATAGTGATCTTCATGTTGTTTGAAAGCTGTTTGCCAAACCCTTCGCAGTTACGTCTTTCAGAGACGCCCGCTCCCTCGATACGTAGTCGCAATGGGAACGAGAGGCAAAATTGTTGTTAGTGTGCCGCAGCGACGGCAGCCTTGGCGTTCTTCACGACCTTAGCACCCTTCTGCTCACTGGTCAGCGGGGCGGTCTTGACCTGAGCCGCCTTTTCACTGGCAAGCTGGGCTTCCAGACGCTTGCGATCTTTTCTCGCATCCGCCTTGGCGTGTGAGTAGTGTTGCCGCTTGGTTGACCGTGCGACCCCACCAGTGGTTGAAGCTGATGCCGTTTGAGGGTACTTTTGTTTGCTCATAGTGTTGTTACTTTACGTGTTCTTCGGAGAATGTCAAGTGTCTTCTCGTTACGAAATCAATTTACACTTCCATATTCTTTTGTCAACAAGAAAAAAACATTTGACAGAGTTTCTATAAAGATGTAACGTGGGGATTATGAAACGAAAACGATTTAAGTTCAAGCAGACCGTCATTATTCACTTTGACAACTGCGGACCAACCGTAACAGTCTTCCAATCCAATCGTCCGATCACTATTGAGCGGGTTCATGCCCGTCTGATCAAAACGGAAGGGTTCGACGAGGGCAGAGATTCCCTTACATTCGTGGATGCCCCGGCCAAAGAAGTTCTTCGGTGAAACAACTATGAAAACCATGAAAGAAATCGTCATTGAAATCATCACGGGCATCACCATTGAACAATGGGAAGCCAACAATCGGCTCTTGGAGCAACTTGCGAAAAAATCATGGTTGACTCGGTGAGACAACTCTGCTAATGTATCCTCCATGAGCAATTGGATTTTTCAAAACGGTGTGCAGAAAGTTGACTGCACGAGCTTCCCTTATGCCTTCCGCACCATGTTCAACGTCGTGCGAAAGGGCGTCACGGACAAGAAGCCAGTGGACACGAACAAGCTTGCGATCCTCGGTCCCGTACGCAATTCATTCGGTGATCGCACCACCTACTCTTACCTTGCGGCAACGCAACTGGCAAAGGAGCAGGGACTTCTGACTATTGATGGTCAAATCAATTCAAGGGAATTTAAGAAAAGATAATTAGTCCGTCGTGGACTTCTCCGTGGCACCGACAACAAAGCAAAACGCATTTATCGGCTTCTTTTTTTAGATAATCCATCCCACGAGATGGAAGTGCAGTAGAAATACTCATTTCTTTCTCGTGAGGGTTTTTATGGTGAAATGATAAATTAGAAATGCATTTATCATAACCACATACCTGACACTTCCCTCCTTTGTATTCTACCAGCGTTCGCTTCTTCTTTTGTTTGTGCATTATTGCTATGCAACTTGCACAATAACGACCTCGGACATTTCCCACTAACCGATTACACCGTTCACATATCTTCCCTGACTTATTTCGTGGAACATTATTAAATGATCTCCACGGATGACATATTAAACAATAAACCCGATTCAGCACTCGCATCTTCCCATTTATCAATAACTTATACGGAATTTGTGCATTACATTTTTTACAATTCATGTTTATACATATTAAGTTTAAGCATCAAAAGTAATTACAGGAATGTACTTACTCTTCGAGAGAAGTCCGGCAAGCCCTCGTGCTCGAAACATAGTAATACTTTTTTATTGACATTGTTCAACAATGACTGCATAGTCATCTCGTGATAGTAAGATTCCTAAAAAATGTTGAGCCAGAAGTGAAGTCCACCCGCACTTGCGGCGATGGGTGCTGCACATACGATGAATGGAACAAGGATTGGTTTCCGGCGGGAACTGAAGTCGAGGCTATCCCATTCAAAGAAAACTTTGTGTTGAACGGTACTGTTTGTCTCGAAGGCTTGACATTCAAGCAGGACTACGAAATTATTGCCTTTCCATAATGGACACCTTGGTCAAAGAGCTTGAGCGAGTGCTAACGATTGATGGGTGAGGACGACCCAAGAAGGCACAACTCTTGCTTCAATTGATTGAAGAGGTCGGCATTGAGGCGGTCAAAGAAAAACTGAAGGAATTCGGTGAAAGGACGTTCTTTTAAGCTTGACACCATTCGGTGAAATCCGTACAATATAAAAAGCTATGAATTCTTTTATTCTAGGAGATGTTGAAGTGACTAACATCAATCCTGTTCTGAAAAGTTTCTCCTTGCTAGTCCATGTCAAAGCTGCTCCAATGCAAATGGCATCGCCGGAAGTGCATGATCACATGACTCGAAGGGTTCAGTATGCCGTGAAGTATTTGCTGACTGAAGGCTTCATTGACGTGGACCCTTACAAGGATCAATGGACCTGTGAAATTTCTGGTGTGTGTCACCCAATCTGAAACAAAAACTACTATGGACAAAGCTGCAAGACTCAAGATGATTCGTGAAATCGCCAAACGGCATCAAGAACAAGAACTCCTTGCCCTTGGTACGATTCCTCTGTCTGGAAGGGAAGTTGAAGAGGAAGTTCATGAACTGGACGCTCACCGTGAAGAGAGGCGGGATAAGGCGTCTTCGGTGAAAGGAAGGATAAATTCCGATGAGTGATAAGTCACATCTCACCGCCATCGTCCGCAAGACAAAGCCAGTGCCGACCCGATGGTTGCTGAAACACTGCCCCGCCCTCAATTACACCGAGGCTCAGTTTGAGGAGCTAGGGATTCAAGTGTTGGATTATGGCTGTGGTCGCTGTGGTCCAATCAACTTCCGAACATGGGACAATTACGACCCCCATTATCGCCCGTGGTCCATTTGGCACAAACGCCAATATGACATCATCATTTGCAATTACGTCCTCTGCGTGCTCCCCCAAGAAGAGCGATTGAAAGTCTTGCGGGACATCCAGAAACGCCTCAAACCCAAAGGATTGGCTTACATCTCCGTCCGCAATGATCGTCCCAAGAACGGGTGGGGAAGAAGTAGCCGAGGAACGTATCAAGGACGTGTGAGAAAGCTCGGTCTGCCGCTGTACCATGAATGTGCAGGTTTTCGCATTTACTGGTTGACAAAGAAAACGGAGATTGTATAGTAATCCCATGATTGCGATTATCCCCGGACTTTGCCCATTTGATGACATCATTCTTTGGTTATTGATCTTACTTTCACCCGCATTCGGACTGTGGTTGAAACGTAAATTCAAATGGTGTAAGCGAGATTGTTCGTGTAAGTGTCACCCGGAGAATAAGAAGTAACTTTCCGAGACTTCCAATTTTCTCGAAGGTTTTTTCTGTGCTCTTCGGTGAATACATAAGTATTTTTACGAGGCTTCTTATTTATTCTTCGTTTCTCTTTAACATCCTCATCCAATGGAATCCATCCCTTCACACTATCCGCCATTCCCCATAGTAATAGTTCGTTGACATCTTTTCTACATGAACCTGTCAGTTGAACGAAATCATAAAGTGTGCCATTAAAAAGTTGCCCGCTCATTTTATGTCTAAGCATGTAGTTGCGTGATTTGTATCGAGGGTTCTTTTGACCTTGTTTACGTTTGCTTTGCTTCTGGCGAGTAGCTTCGCTGACTTCTCCATACGCTCCACCACCGGCAATAAACTTCTTATTATAGCATTTACGACTCTCCTGTTGAGCAATGTGAAGATACTGTTGCTCGACAATAAGAAGGTTTTCTTCTTCAATTGATTCTATAAAAACAAAATCAAAATTGGATTCTCCATATTTGTTCCACGCATTTTGTAGATGACAGTTTGGATGGATTCCTAATGTAAGATTGTAGCGATGGGTATATTTCCTACCACATCTACCTGAGAAATTATTGGTCGAGCCAATATAATAATTTCCATTTAATCTATTGATTATTTTGTAAATCCCACATTGCATAAAGATAAATACTCACTAACCAGTAAATAGCCTAGTATATTTACATGCTAATTGGATCAGCAATTTAGAGATAATCGAACTCACATCTCGGACCCCGGCTGGCAGGAGCAATTACAGGGCTGTACTTACTTCGGATGTCCGGGCGATCTCTGGAATTCTGGATCATGGGAAAAGAAAAAGCCCGGATTTCTCCGGGCTTGATCTCGCAATGAGAAGGTAAATCGTTATTGGGGTGGTTTGTTCCAACGAACCCCAAGCTCTTTCATCAAGGCTTCTGCTTGCTCTTCGTTGTTCTCAAGCATGTCAACGAGATAAGCTTGAAGGTTGAGAGTGCTTTGGTGAAGCCTTTCCTCTGCTTCCTGTGCAGTGCAAGTTGTGCTGTGCCCTTGCAGTGCCATCCTTAGCGGCGTTCCGTCTAGGGCAAGCGTTTGAAGTTCTATAACGAACCCACGAATAGCTTTCGCACGCTTGGTCATAAATCACTGCTCGCTGTGAGCGAGAAAGAGCTTTGTGCCCACCGAGGGGTCATCGCACACACCTTCATCAAGCATGGCTTGGAGTTCCTCCGGGGCGTACGCTGTCTCACTCGTATGCTCCTTGATGATTCGGGTGAAAACCTTTTCAGCTTCCTTGTTGCCTTCGGGAGTATCTTCCCACGAGCGAACCGAAGAGACGTTGCCGTTGTCGTCAAGCTGAATGACATTGACTGTTGCGATCTTGCTCATACTTCGTGTTTGTTCTTCTCGCCAACGACGGGAAACTCGACACGATCAAAAAAAGATAGTCTTGCAACTCATCGAGTTCAATGCCGATTCCATTGGCAATCTGTTGTTGAAATTCGTCATCGCTGCGGGCGATGGTTTTCAGAAGCCGCTCCGTAATCTCCGCAAAGCTCGGCTTCGGGTCATCGGACTTCCGCTGTTCAGAGAAAACATGTTCACAGTTGGAGCACGCATCGCCGGTGCAAACGTCGCTAGGAATTTCTTCCCCGCAATCGGGGCACTCACCGTTAGGATAGCTGCTCTTGATAGCGTTCATGGCGACAACTTAGGCAGTTTGTTTGAAGAAGTCAAGCACTTCTTTTTTCGTCGGCTTAGTCCAGAAGCAAGCCCCTTCATTGAGGCAGCTACCATCCGAATCGAACAAGTCCCAGAAGTACTCTGTCTTACCGTCTTCGCCCTCGCCATTGTCTTGACGAACCACATCAACTTTGCCGATGCTCGGCACATCAACGGTAAATTCAGTCTTCATCATAACATACACACTCTAGCCTTTATTATAGAGATGTCAATGGACAAAAAATCTTTTTTTAACTGTTGACAATTGAATAAAGGAGAGTAGCGTATGGATGATGCTAAATGGTGAAGATTACGACGCCAGAGTCATCCAAGGAAAACTTGGTGAGAAGCAAATACTTGATGTGTTGCGGAAGGCTGGCATCAAGATTGCTGAACCCACAGATGAGGAAGACATCAAGGACAAAATTGATGGGTGGATGGAATGGGATGGCACAACGGTTGCTGTACAGGTCAAGTTCCGTGAGAGTGGAGATGATGTCCTCTTTGAGTGCATGAAGGACATTGATCGGGGAATTACAGGTAGGGATATGCGGTGCAAGGCTGAGTACTATCTCGTAAAGGATCGCACGGGGAAAATACGGATGTTCCTTGTGCGGGAACTCAAGACTAAAGTTGCGGGGTTTATCGATCTCGTGCTCAATGAACATCGCCGCAATCCTTCGGTGAAAGCATGGGGGTCTGTCAGTGCTCCAATCAATGTGAAAGTAGTATTTGACAAATGCCACGGTAATCGTAAACTGATTGCATACTTCAACCCGAAGACTCTGAAGTGCCTCGGTGAATGGACACATGATTAAACTCGAAAAGACTTTCGTATCAGGTGAGGGTGGATTCTCAACAGACCCTCTCACATACACTCAGCTTGCCCGAAGCGAAACCACCGCCATCTATGAGCGGTCCCGTAATGGGGTTCCAAAGGACTATGAAGTCTTTCGCATCAAGATTCTCCCCAAGGGCACCAAGGTTTTCCAGACTGTCACCGAGGATGATCAAGAAAAGTATCCGGGGACAAGTCAGTTCGGATTCATCGCATGGTCCTATAATAACCGTGCTCGTGCGATGAAGGCGTATGAAGACTTGACCAAGGAAGCTGCCGGTGCGGCGGAAGAGGAAGCCAAGCCAGCCAAGGCAGTTGTTGTTCCAGTCGGTGAATTCAGTACCATCGAACTGGCTGAAAAAAATGGCATACAATATGCTACAGCATCTATTTTTATGAAAGATGCTTTGAGTACTAACAAAATCAAATTTGTAAGGGAGGAAAGACGAAATGTCAAAGGGAAACCAACAAAATTATACATCAAAGTTTAAGTGGCATCCGCTACTTGTTAAATGGATACGAATGTTATCTCGTTGTTATAACAAAGATGATAAGGATTTCCGCAATTACGGAAAACGAGGAATAGCCGTTTGCCATCAATGGACAATCTCACCAACATCCTTTATCAAATGGGCACTTCTAAACGGGTACAGACAATCACTATGTATTGACCGTATTAACAATGACGGTGATTATTCTCCCTCAAATTGTCGGTTTGTAACCCGTTTGGTGAGTAATCAAAACCGTGGAATTCGTGGAAAGAAAAGCGGTCTTCCACGATACATCATCGCAACCAATTCCAAAAAATATCCTTTTTACAAAAAGTACCGTGTACAAATTTCAATTCGGGGAGATTTAATCAATGTTGGAACTTTTGAAACATTGAAAAAAGCAGTCTCGGAAAGAAATTCATTTCTAAAGAAGGTTTGACAATTCGGGTAAACTCTGCGATATTTATTCAGTATGAAAGGGCAACTCGCCATCTACAAATCGATCCGCAAACCTACGCCTCCTCCGACAAAGATTGAGAGGCCGGCGAAGGGTCGTGGGTATAGGCGGCGAGGACGCTATGGGAAAGTCTATGAAGAAAACTGAGGAGAACGAGGACAATTTCAAGAAGTACACTGACCGCATGGCTCAACTGCGGAAAGAAGGCGGTATGGTTGGTCCACCCGACCTCCCCGTTGACAAACTGATTCAAGCTCTCTGTGCTGAAGGATTTGAAATCCTAGCCGAAGAAGCCGCCAAGAAAGCCAAGAAGACATCGGTCCCCAAGAAGGATGATTCCGAGAAGCTGAAGGATAAGTTGGCTTCCACTGACAAGAATCCATACGTGCGTGCCCGCCAAATCGTATTGGACAAACTCCCCACATGGCGACGCAAAGAGATTGAAGAGATGGAGAAGAATGGGAACACCAACAACAAGATTTATAGTGATTTCGTTGCCGAGGTAGCAAAAATCGGCGACGGTCTCCCCAACCCCTAAACAACAACAAGAAGAACAGTTATGCTGCACATCGATCCAAACACCATCATCGGTCAATGCTTCGTCACCCAAATCGACGCCAATACCCAATTCCTCTGCATTGGCTATGGTCAAGACCCAACCTCCGCTGCCAACTACGTCGTTGGTGAACATTGGGATCAAGCCTCCAATCGGACATCAATCAAGACCTTTCTCTTCAAGGAAGTGAAGTTCATGGGCAAGATTGGGCTTCCGGCCAAGACACCCGTAGCCAGCCAGACCTAAGCTGGTCCTCCTCACATCTCGTCAAGAACCCTCGCTTTGCGGGGGTTTTTGCTTTTCTACCCCAACATCCACATCTCCGTGGTCCTGCTGGCCGGACTAATTACAGGGCTGTACTTACCTTGGCCGGATGTGGTCTCCTCTTCAAAAGATTTTGAAAATACTTGTTGACATTTTTGCGTAGATAGATATAGTCCCGCCGTGATTATTAAGTCTAAATTCGCAACTGATAAAAAAGTGCAAAAAGAATTTGACAATCATACGGGATCGGATATATTCATCTCGTAACGTCAGTAAACAACAAACACAACAAACAGCATGAAAAACAAATCGCAACGTGGTCCCGGTCGTCCAATGGCTGAGATCAGCATCCCCAGCCGAAAGTTCACCTTCGCCGATCTGGTCGAGGCGAACGAGCACGTCACACCGTTGACGCTTCGCAAGTTCCTCAAGCGGGATTTCGCCCGCAAAGGCAAGTCGGAAATCGTTCTCGTGAAGGACGAAACCCGTGAGTCGAATTCCAAGAAGGGCTTGGGTCGCAAGACGTTCGTGTACATCCGCCGGTCCAAGATGAACGCTCTGAAGACTGCCATCAAGTCCAAGGTCAGCGTTTCCATCGCCCCGGCGAAGCCCACGGCGGACTATGAAGCGACGAAAGCGGCTCTGCTTGCTCCCGCTGCTCCCGTGATCGCCCAGGCTCCCGAAGCTGCTCCCGCCACTGAAGCGGCTCCCGTGACTGCCTAAGTCACCGGCCAACCCGGAATGAAGGCGTCCGTTGAGGACGCCTTCATTCTTTTTTTAGATAATAAATTGCTCGTTGCAAAGATTTGGTATTATCTTTGAAATGCCCAATTCCCCGATTACAATTTCCACAGAGCAATCCTCGGACTTTGCCCGACACATGATCATGATCAACTTCTAAAGATGAAAATTGACCTTGACAAATTTTACATTTTTGCTTTTGAACCGCCATCATTTTTAGATATTCTTCAAAAGTAAAAATAATTCCTTGCTTTTTCCAACTACATCGTCTGTCGGCTCTTTCTTTTGATCCGGTTCGTAATGCACTTGCTCTACTACCACATCGCTTTCTACAATAAATTTGATCTCTTCGACGAGGCGAAAACTCTTCTTGACAATACAAACATTTCATGCCCATAAATATCCCTCTTTGAAATAAAAAGAGGGATTTAATTTGACAAGGTAGAAAATATCAGTAAAATAAATCTCCAGTCTGTCGGATCAACTGCCATATTGAATCCGATGCTGTCAAAGTTTTTGAAAAAATAATTTGACATCTGCCATGAAAGTGGTAAGGTTGTCGCAAGTTAAGTTTGGCAAAACCCAAGTAGCGACGTTGGGAAACCAGCAAGCAAACGTGAGCCAGATTTAACGAATCTCTGTAAGAGAAGCCTTAGCAGACCCGGTAGCTGCTGAAGAATCCGTATAAAGCATACCGATACCAAAACGGGCAACGGAATCAGACGACAGAGATAACGGCGGTTGAATACCAGCCGAGACGTAGAAATACGAAACTCGGTTGCTTCAACCGCCGCTTCTTTTTGTACGCATCCCTTTTTAATACTTATTTCGAATTTCTCCCTGATCTCGAATTACTAATTACAGGACTAGATTTAGTAATCGAATCGAAATGATCATAATCGAATTAGAGATTACAAACTTGAAAATCTAAAAAACCAAAAATTATTTGTTTTTATATGAGTACATTATAGTATCCTGAATGTACTTATACTTTGATGAAAATTTGTGCCAAATGTAAAACCAACAAAGACTCTACAGAATTTTACGTTAATAAAAGACGAGGGACATTATATTCTTGGTGTAAAAAATGTTCCAAATTAGAATCTAAAAGATGGACCAAAAATGCATTGAAGGATGAAACATCTGTGACGGGAGGTTTAACACGATTGGCAAAAATACTTCATGTGTCTTGTCGAAATAGAAATAACTGCACTAAAAGTATAGGAATGACCGAACTGAGAAAAATATACGAATCTCAAGCCGGAAAATGTTATTACACAGGAATTCCTATGAAATTAGCAAGTTATTCTAAAGACCCATTACTTATGTCAATTGATCGAATAGATTATAAAATTGGATATGATGAAACCAACATTGTGCTTTGCTGTTTAGGAATGAATTGGTTAAAAAATATCCATGACGAAACTACAATGTTTAATGCACTAAAACTCTTCTATGAGGGAGCTAAATCCAATCACAAGATATAAAGCAACAAGCCTCGGACTTGCGTCCGAGGCTTGCGTGTGGAGGTCGCTGCGGGGTGAATCAGTTGGACCGTGTGGTCTGCCGGAAAGTCTTGCCTTTGGCTTCCTCATTGAAAACAGCCAAATCCGACGTGACAGTAACCTTCAAGTCGGGAGCCACATTGGTTGCAGCTTCAAGGACTTTGCCTTCCTTATCAACGAGGATAAGGACGTTTGGATTGACAGGGAGTGGGGTCATAGTTCAGCCTTTCTTGTATTTCTGAGTAATGATTTCGTAAGCAGCTTTTTCATTGTTGCCGTGCCCAGCAACTTCTTGTGCTGAACATTGACCGGGTGCGGAGCCATGCGTATTCCCACACCAGACAGTGACTCCATCCTTCGGGTCCAAGACTTGCCCATCACGGGCGACCATCAAGTGATCGCAGATCGGGCATTTGAAATTCGTTTGACGAGGCGGTTCAGTTGTTGCGTTCATGTCTTACCTTACACTACCCGAACGAGTAGTCAAGGCTTTTTCTAAACCTTTTTCATACTGCATAATGACAGATGCCGCCTCTGAATAGCGGTCCATCTCACTCCCAATGGATTCCTTGCAACTGTCGCAAATAGAACCCAACGGTAAATGGGCACCCATCATGTGAGCACCACAACCCGTGCAGTGACTCATGTCACAACTATCATCTTGGCACAACATAAGCTTCAAGGACGGTACACCGCCATCAATTCCCCCGACTTCTTCCGTCCATCAGCCTTGCAGGAAATCCGCTTGGCGACCTGAAGAAAATGAATGTGATCAGCCTTTTTATACAGATTCCGTGCCAAAGGCGTGTCATTGTTGGAAATAATCACAGTTGCCCCACGGTCACGCAACCGCAAAGCACGGTCAACCAATCTCACTTGATCATCCATAGAGAACCCACCCTTGGAATAAGCCGTGAAGTTGGAAGTGTCCGACAGCGGCAAGTAAGGCGGGTCACAGTAAACCACGTCGCCCTCTTCCGCCATGTTCATCATATCCCCAAAGTCCAATTGGTACATTCTGGTCTTCTTCAAGACCAAAAGAGCTTCCCTCAGTTCCTTCTCCGGGAAATAGGGCTTGTCATACTTGCCGAAGGGGACATTGAATTCACCCTTCAGGTTAAAGCGACATAACCCATTGAAACAATGACGGTTGAGGTATAAAAAGTACTTGCCACATGGCTGCTTGTTGAAGGATGCCCGAATGGTTTGGAAAGAAACCTGATTATTGAACTCGCCGGTGAATAACTCACGGCACTCTTCGATGAAGTCCTCTTGACCCCATTTGAGTTCAGTCCACAGAAGCATCAATCCCTCATTGGTGTCATTGATGACGATTCGCTCAAATGGTGCATTCAAGGCTACCACACCCGACCCCACAAAAGGCTCAATGAATGCCCCCTTGCGTTCATCGGGCGGCACCAAAGCCATAATCTGAGGGAATAGCAAACTCTTGCCTCCCGCCCACTTCAAAAATGATTTATTCACGAAATTCCTTTGTCTCACCCGTGGTAGCATTCTCAATCTCCGTAATCACATGACGTGGATACTCCCGCTCGGCATCCTTCCGAATCTCTTCAAAAGAATCAGCCACACCAGTAAACAACTTCTCAATCCCCTTCGGGCTTTTCATTGTTACATGAAACGTATCCATATATCCACATCTTACCTTACCTACTCTATAGAAAGTGTCAAGAGACTTTTTTTAAGTCCTGAATCTTTTTCATCACCATCTTCCCAAACGCCGAACTCGGCAACTCTATCGCTGGCGGAAATGACTTGGGAATCTTCAACTTGTACATCACCCCATTAGGCTTCGACTGAAATACACAAGGATACTCCACCTTAACCCCCGGATGCCGTACAACCGTTTTTATAGGTTGAATATGGTCAACTGATTGTCCTATATGAGAATCGCTAGTAAAGAAAACCAAAGGCTCTACAGGTATGGATTTGGGATCACATACCATCTCAAATACATGGTCATAATCTCCCATCATTTTTTGAGCATCGGCAACTTTGGAAGCAACTTCCGTTATTTTATCAACAATGTTTTTATTATGACTTATTCCATCTTCACTTTACCAACCCCCATCCCCTTTGTCAAGAGTTTTTACAACATCCCTACATAACCTCAAGAAATCCTCATCAGATAATGATGCTCGAGCAATGTTGGCATCCCTGTCCACTAAACGGATATTCCCTATGTCATGTGTCCCGCCCTTGGAAATCGGTATGATATGGTCAGGAGATATGTTCTCGTTCGTCAGACGCCTCCCGGTCAATGCACAAAGCATTTTCTGCCTCTTGGCCAATAATGCCAAGTCAACCGCTCTAATGGCAAATGGAAGGTCTCTAAGCGACCTCTGGCGATTATTCGTAACCATTACCTTGAGCATCCTCCGAAATGGCTGTTTCCAATATAACCGCTTCGCCTTAGACCTCTGATACTTTCCACGCTCTTCTACCCATTTCCCACAAGGACAAGTTATCATACTCTTACACGGATTTCCACAATACTTGCAATTCTTCATATCCCATAAATATGTGAAGAAATATATTTCTTCACTTTTTATTTGACATCTGTTTTTAAGTATGTTATAATAACTATGTGCCTCCCCTGCCCTGATTTTATTTCCATCCTCCATACCTATATCCCCAATAGCACATACCAATATGCTCCATATGGGATATAGGTATTTTGCGAAAATTGGCTTTTGGGACTAATTACAGGACTTAAATTACACTTGCTCCGAATCGGTGAGAAAAAGAATATAAAAATATCTATTCGGTGAAAATGACCATTTTTCAAGAAATATCTAAAATAAGTATTTTTACACTTATTTCATAATATCTATTGTTATGAATATTGAAACTAAACTATGCCCTCGGTGCAGTCAAGAAAAATCATTAACTGAATTTTATTACAATCAACACAAAAACAGATATGCTACCAAATGTAAATCATGTACATCTCACAATACAAAAAAATGGCAAGAAAAACTCTTTTATAGCACTAACCCAAAAGACATGCTAGAAGCTACTTTTTACAAAATATCACAATCATCTCGCTCTAATGCTAAAACAAAAAGAATTGAATATTCTCTATCAATTCAAAATTTACGTGACATTTATAAAAATCAAGAAGGGAAATGTTTCTATACAGGCATTCCTATGGCACTTCGTACCATTCATCATTTAGACCGTGACCCACTTCTTATTTCCCTCGACCGTTACTCCTCCACCCTCGGCTATACAAAAGAAAACACTGTATTCTGTTGTTGGGGAGTTAATGCTCTCAAAGGATACCACTCAGCAAATACTTTTTATGATACACTTAAACTTCTATACGAATCATCCAAAACAATGGGTAAAATATAAATAAATACCTATTCGGTGAAACACGTAAATACGTATGTATGTATTTATGGATTAAGAATATTATCTTCATCTTCATCATCGTCAGGCTCCTCTATATCCTCCAATTGCTTCTCACCCAGCTTCGTCTATATCTCATCATAGAAATACCAATACACCATGCCCAAAGTAATAAGCAAAGGTATCCCTATCGGTATCAGATAAGGCCGAATAGCAAACCAAATAAGTTGTATCATATATGAATACGTATCGCCGCCCATGAAAAAAGATTTGTATCTGTATCACGTACACGAGGTATAATATCCTCGTGGGTCTTTGTGGGTCTTTGTGGGTCTTTGTGGGGCAATGTGGATTTCTTTTTATACGTTACTTGACCTTATAGAAACAAATTTATTATATCTATGAATATCTAAAAATGAAACGTACAACAGACGACACAATTTTCGATTGAATATCCTAATTCATTATTTACTCGATCTAAATAATATGAAAAATTGCGAGATGTGGAATAAGGAAACCATTCTATTTTTGAATTACAATAATGGCATTGAGATATATTTATAAATGTCAAAAAATCTTCAAATGTCAAAGAACATTCTCTTCCCGCATTATTTGCTGAATGTAAGAGTTTACCATATATCCAATAGTAAGGTGGATTTTTTAATCTTACATTCTCCCCTCGGTAACACCCGCATGATTTAATTGCTCCACTAAGCAATCTACTACGAAATGCAACCTTCATTTTACCACAATCACACTGGCTGTTGTGATGGGGGAGTGAGTATGATATGTTTTGATGATAGTTATTCTGCATGGTGTGGTTTGAGCATTGAAGGATTGCCGAGCACCGAAGAGGGAGACAAGAGACTTACCATGAAGAATCCAAAACAGACGACAAAGCGTGGGTGTGTGATGAAGCATATAATAATTGGAATACGTGGGCAAATAGGAACGTGTGTGCATACGTTTTTATTGAATGATGTGAAGAGGGGAGTGATTAGTGGGATTGACTTAGGTGATCGGGTAGTGGAGCGTGATCATTTGAGTGAGTGTGTGAAGGGGGATGAATTTGACATGATGCATGTATGTATTCCTTTTTCTAGTGCCGAGGGATTTCATACGGATGTGAGTTATTATATGAAGGCATATCCGAGCAAGCATGTGATTATTTATAGCACTGTGTTGCCGGGGGTGACGGAGAGGCTTGGGGAGAATGTTGTTCATTCGCCTGTTGAGGGTAGGCATCCGAAGTTGTATGATGGGTTCAAGACGTTTACTCGGTTGGTAGGTGGGAAGGATAGCAAGGTGGTTGGGGCTTTTTATAAGAGGACTGGGTTGAGTGTGGAGACGTTTGAGGATGCGAAGGTGACGGAGTTGGGGAAGATACTTTCTACGACGAGGTATGGCATTAACATTCTTTTTGCTGCCGAGCAGAAGGCATTGTGTGACAAGTTTGGGTTGAAGTTTGAGGAAGTGATTTTGGGGTATCAGCGGATGTACAACGAAGGATATAAAAAGCTGAATGAGGATAGGTTTGTTCAGCAGATGTTGACGCCGCCGGTGGGGAAAATAGGTGGGCATTGCGTAGTACCGAACGCAAAGTTACTTCAACAAATAACAGACAGTGAATTCGTAAGGATGCTTGCCAAGTTTAATGGCGAGTGACCTTATTTCTTTCCACGACCCCTGCGATTCTTCTTGGGGGCTTTCTTCTTGGATTTCTCTGTTGAGGTTTTCATTTGAATATCCACAGACTTAGGCATCTCTTTGGAGAAGCCGAGCAACTGTTTGATGTACTCAAATGAGACGAATTTCTTCATAGTTATAAATAGTCTTTTATAAATACGTTTGATAAATACGTTTGATAATAAATCGGTGAAATTCATATAAATACTACTTCTTGTTTATTTTAGAGTCAGACAATCTATTTATAGAGAATGAAAGAATGTATTGTATGTAAAACCCCGAAAGCTAAGGAATATTTTTATAGACATCCTACAACAAAGGATAAGTTATCTTCCAGATGCAAAGAATGTCAAAAAAAGACTCAGCGTTTAAGATACGATACCAAAAAATCAGAAATTCTTGATTACATAAAAACATGGAAGAGTGAAAATAAAGAATTAAACTACTCTTACACCAAAAAATGGAATGCGAAGCATTCTGATAAAGTGAAGGAATATAAGAGAAATTGGGATAGAAAAGCAATGCAAAATCCCATCCATCGTCTTTCCAATAACATCCGAGGAAACATACACCATGCTCTTAAAGAAAAGAAGAACGGAAGAAAATGGGAAGTTTTAGTTGGATATACGCTTGAAGATTTAGTTAAACATCTTGAAAGTAAATTTACAACGGGAATTTGTTGGGAAAATTATGGAGACGTATGGCACGTTGATCACATAACTCCAAAATCTTGGTTTCAATATAAAGATATTGACGACCCAAAATTCAAAGAATGTTGGTCATTAACAAATTTGCAACCAAAATTAAAGATAGACAACATCAAAAAAGGAAATCGGTTTATAGGATAGAAAAAGGCAAAGTATGGCAGATAACAGCAGAAAGAAACGAGAGCTTGAGATCAAAGAGCGTGCATTGAAGGTGCAGGCGACTGGTGAGCGTCTTCGTCTTGAAGTGGACAAGAACTATCGGAAGATTTGCAAGTTTGTGACTGACTATCCAGAAGAAGTAT